>Ga0182030_10001495_pt1 | contig 48263 bp, 35 predicted proteins | sample 812S3MmetaG_FD_121299 | JGI IMG/M metagenome (GOLD analysis project Ga0182030, IMG submission 121299) | Permafrost microbial communities from Stordalen Mire, Sweden - 812S3M metaG (Illumina Assembly) | ecosystem: Environmental > Terrestrial > Soil > Wetlands > Permafrost | place: Sweden... | reverse complement strand
GTCGACAGGCGACTCCCCGGCAGCTCGGAGCAGTTCGAGAGTACGAGGGACATCGCTCTCGGGCACGATGACGACGAACCCAACTCCCATGTTGAACGTCCGGCGCATTTCGGATTCTTCGACACCGCCGCTCGCGAGAAGATCGAAGATTCCCGCTCGCGGCCACGGTCGATCGATTCGGACGCCAAGCCCTTCGGGCAGCACTCTCGGCAGATTGCCCGGAAGGCCTGCCCCCGTGATGTGGCTCATGGCTCGAACTGGGACGCCCGCATCGATTAGCGCCCGGACTGCCCGAGCGTACAGCCGCGTTGGCGCGAGCAAGACCTCGCCCACGGTCCGGCCTTGGAGCGGTGAAGGGCGATCGCTGAACGAAAGCTTCATCGCATCGAGCAGCACCCGACGCGCCAGCGAGTAGCCATTCGAGTGCAGCCCACTCGATGCGAGCGCTATCGCTCGATCGCCCGCGGAGACGCGGGTGCCATCGATGATCTTCTTGCGTGCGACCACGCCAACCGAAAACCCGGCGAGGTCGTACTCCCCGGGAGCGTACATCCCGGGGAGCTCGGCGGTCTCGCCTCCGAGGAGGGCACACCCGCTCTCCTTGCAAGCCGACGCGATCCCCGAGATCACCTGCTCGGCCACACCCACGTCCAGCTTTCCTGTCCCGAAGTAGTCCAGGAAAAAGAGCGGGCGAGCTCCACACGTGATCACGTCGTTGACGCACATCCCCACGAGGTCGAATCCGATCGTATCGTGAACCCCGGTCGCGAAGGCGATCTTGAGCTTGGTGCCGACGCCATCGGTACCACTGACGAGCACCGGGTCTTCGATCCCCTCGGGCACCCGGCACAACCCGGCAAAGCCGCCGACGTCCGACACGACCTCGGCGATGCGCGTAGCCGCCGCAAGGGGTTTGATCCGCTCGACGAGCGCGTCGCCCGCGTCGATGTCGACGCCCGCTTCTCTGTAGGTCAGTGGCATGGCTCGCGGCACGCTAGCCAGTGGGGCGGGCAGGCGCCAGCCCCTCTCAGAACTGAACGCCCGTGTCGATGTAGTAACCATCCGCCGGCGCCGTGGAATTCGTAGGAGTCCAGCTCTTGATCGCGTTCGCTGCGACGAGCGCCATCCCCGAAGCATCGGTGATCCGGATGGTCACCGGAAGGGAAAATGGCCCCGCCCCTTGAGGAATGACCCAGTCGCCCGATCGCTCCTGGGGACGCGCTCGGGTGTAATTCTGGTCGCGCACGAGCGAGACCCAGTCGCCCGAAGGAAGCTCGGCCTCAACTCGGATGACGGAGCCGAGCCCTCGCACGTTCACGACGGTCAGGGCGAAGTAGTAGTCGCCGGCATTCGGCATCATCCGGAGATAGATATTGCCTGGAACGGGGCACGGCACTCGTCTGTAGCGCGTCGGGACCACCCCCGCCGGCATGTTCCCGGTGATGCTGCCCGACTGAAGACGCGCCATGGCGACATCTGACAAGTCGAGGTGAATGCTCTCGTTGGGGAGAGGATCGTGATCGGCGGCAGGAGTCGGCGGCGCCGGAGGAAGAGGACAACCATAGGTGAAGCCGGGCGTGACGGCAGGCGGTTCGATTTCTCCGCAGTGGTCCCGACCGGAGCCACAACACCACTTGGAGTTCGGCGCACACGGACAAGAATCCACGACTTGGAGGAGGATTGGCGCCGTGTAATTGGGGTCTGTGGGCTGGTAGTCCGTTCCGTCATTCTTGGTGCGCACGAGTTCGAAGCACTCGCCGCAACTGAGGTAGTTGTCGTCGTCGCCGGGCAGGCTCGACCAGAACTGGGAGTAGTAGTAGCCGCTCGGTGCAGCGAAGTTGCCGCGGAGAAGGACGCCGCCGTCGGGCTCAGCACACAGGTCGGGATATGCGCTGCAAAATGCCTCGCAGCCGGACATCGTCTTGTTGAAGGCGTCCGACGACGAGCAAACGCCGTAATAGCCAAACTGGCAGGCCCCTCCGGTGGTTTCCCCGAAATGGGTTGAACGAGAATAATGCCATGATTCGTTGTCGCTGACGGAATGGACCTCGGGCCAGGCGCCTGAGATACAGCCCTTGCTGCTGACCGGAACGCACTTGGATGTGCCGGCACACTTCGAACAGTCCCCGGAGGTGTCATCGTCGCTGCAGTATTGGCCGCAACATACGTTGTCGACCGCCGCCCACGAACCGCACGACCCCGCCTCGATCGCCGGGTGCGGCGCTGGAGTCCTCGGGGCGACGTCCCAGTCGTACTCGTCGCCGGCCGTCGCCGAGCTCGCATCCGCGCCGCCGCCAGAGGACGTGGTGCCGGTGCCAGACGACGACCCACCGCCGGAGGACGCGGCTCCGGTGCCGGACGATGAGCCACCTCCAGAAGAAGTGGTGCCGGTACCAGACGACGAACCACCGCCGCGATTGCCAGGCCCTCCGTCGACCGAACCGACGTTTCCCTCCCGCCCGGTGTCGCCGCCGACTGTCGCGTCAGAACCATCCTGGGTCGATGCGCCGGCTGAAGCATCGGATCCTCCAGGACCGTTCGAAGCGCATGCACATGCCATCCAGACGGCGACCACCGCGCTCGAAATCCCGAGGCGTTCGCAAGCTACTCGCATGGGTAAGAACCTCTCGACTCGCACGAGTATAGCAGTCAGAACCGTCCCAGGACGACGGTCGCCGCGTCGCCGAGAGACCGACAGCAGGAGCGCACTTGCGACCCCGATCGCGATCGTGAGGAGGCTCAAGTCCTTGATCATGTTCGACGTGGTGGCCTGGGCGGTCAGTCCCTCTTGGAGGGCCGTGTTGCGGTCGAGCCACTGGGAGGCCCTCAGGTGGGTCGCGCGCCCGAGGCGATTTGCAAGTTCAGGGGCCTGCCAGACGTCGTCGACCTTGACCTCGATAATCGAGACGCCATCGGCGACGTCGAACAGTCGCTTCGCGGCGGCGAGCTCCAGGTAGACGACCCGTTCGTCGATAGCCTGCACTCCAAGCGTGAATATGCCGCGGACGACAACCACCGCCTCGACGGTGCGGGAACCAGTGCCCACGTGGCCGGAGGTGCGCGCCGCCTGCAGGATGACCCGATCTCCGACGTCGATCCCAAGCTCCGCGGCTAGGCGGGATCCGATGACCACGTTGCCCACCCCCAGGTCGAGGCGACCGCGAACGTTACAGCGGCGCGCAGGCCCGCTTTGACACGCCGGGTTTGACCGCCGACAGCGGGCCATCTGAATCTTTGAACCGGACTACGCCGCTCGCCTCGCGAGTGAGCGGGCAGCGCGGAGGACGACGAGCACACGCATCCTCGTTGCAACTTGCGAGCGGAGCGAAGAGCCGCCTGGCAAAACGCGAGAAGTCTCGGAACCTTCACCGAACCCTGCCCGTACCGGAGGATGCCCGCTCCTCGCCTCTTCACGGACGTATGACTGACGGCACGTGGCGTGCACACATGGCGGGGCCATGAGCCAGACCGATGACTGCAATCGCCACATCGTGCTCGCCTCGCGGCCCTCCGGGGCGCCGACGGCAGCAACCTTCTCGATGAACCACGGACCGATACCCGTGCCGGGACGCGGCGAGGTGCTACTTCGGACAGTGTTTCTATCTCTGGACCCGTATATGCGGGGTCGCATGAATGGCGGGCCTTCGTACGCTCCTCCGATTGGCCTCGGAGAGGTCATGGGAGGCGGAACGGTCAGTCGTGTCGTGGCTTCCGATCATCCGAAGTTCCGGCTCGGCGATTGGGTGCTTGCGACATCCGGTTGGCAGGATTACGCCGTCTCCGACGGGACGACTTCGAGCGTGCTCGCCGGGATGAAGCAACCGTCCTGGGCGCTTGGCATCTTGGGCATGCCGGGCTTGACCGCGTACGTCGGACTTCTCGACATCGGCCAACCAAAGCCGGGCGACACCGTGGTCGTCGCTGGGGCCACAGGAGCGGTGGGAGCGGTCGTTGGGCAACTTGCAAAGCTGAAGGGCTGTCGCGTCGTCGGCATCGCGGGAGGCGCCGTCAAATGTCGTGCTGCGACCACAGACCTCGGCATGGATGACTGCGTGGACCATCATGGAGGCGACCTGCCCGGGCGACTTCGAGCTGCATGTCCGAAGGGCATCGACATCTACTTCGAGAATGTCGGCGGTCCGGTCTTCGACGCTGTGCTGCCGCTGCTCAACGTCGGCGCACGCGTCCCGGTCTGCGGTCTTATCTCGTACTACAACGATACGGTGCCCCCGCCTGGCCCGGATCGCTTACCGCTCGTCATGGGGACCCTCCTGCGGAGTCGGGTCAAGATGCAGGGATTTATCGTTTCGGATCACTACGCCGAGCGCCATGTGGCCTTCACTCGCGACATGACCGCATGGCTGGCCGACGGCTCAATGACGTACCGCGAGGATGTCGTCGAAGGGCTGGAGAACGCTCCCGCTGCGATGATCGGCCTTCTCGAGGGGAAGAACTTCGGCAAGCTCGTGGTCCGCGTCGGGCCGAACTGAGCGCACGAGCGCTTCCGACAGGCACGCGCGCTGCCCGGCGGAGGCAAGGCGACACGCAAAAGCCCACTCGTGTGAAGAAGCATCCGAGCGCGGTCACTCGAACGACTTGATGAGCGCCTGAGCCCAGACGACGACCGACTGATCGTGACGACGAATCGGTGGGATCGGCCGGTCGATGCCGAGCAGCCCGTAGGTCGCCAGCTGCGCGGCACGCACCGAGTACTCGACGGTGAACACCACGTCCCCGGGGATCTCGACGAACTGACTTACGAGCGCCAGGTTCTTCGACCCTTGCGGTACCGGCAGAGGGCGATCGCCTTTCGCGCGCGGCATAAACATGCTCGTGATGTACGGCATGTGGCACGGGATACAGATCGCCCCGGAGAGGGTGTCCGCGTCGAGCCGGAGGTGGCCACGGAGCTCTCGCAAGATCTCGGCGCCATTGCACTCAGACAATGGCTTTGCGACGAAGTCGCCCGCCCGATCGGGGCAAAGTGCGTAGCCCCAGAACACCTGCACGTCGGCAGGCTGGTTCGCGAAGTGCGGCTGGTGCGCGAGAACGATAGACATCAGCCAGTGCGAGTCCTTGAAGGTGACAAGTCCTCCGGTCCCAGCGTCGTTTCCGCTGAACCGCAACATCTCGTCGAAGAATCGGGAGTCCTTCAGCGTGACCGTGAAAGAGTCCCACGCGGACTGCGCAATGCAGCTGCTAAAGACTCCCGGTCGACCAAGCTCCGGCCGCCCCTCGGCCAGCCTCTCCCAGAGGGCCCAGCCGCCGCTGTCCTGCTTGGACAGTTGCGCTGGCGCCTCGCTCATGGTCCCCAGGCTCGACGCGTCGGTCATCGACGCATTCTGGAAGAAGACGGCGTCGTCGTCGCGCACGGCGAGGGTCTCGACGCCTTCGGCCGTGCGACAGTGGAGAGCGGTCACGGTGAGAGCATGAACGTCGGGCTGGAGTTGGATTTCCGTGACCGTGCAGCCCGTACGCACCCGAACCCCACTCTCCGTAAGCCACGCCAGCAGAGGACGCACGATGGAGTCGTACTGGTTATAGACCGTGCGCTTGACCCCGCCCAGCGTCTCGATACGCGAGAATTCCAGCAGAAAGCGGTGCAGGTAGCGCTTCAGCTCGACAGCACTGTGCCAGGGCTGGAACGCGAACGTCGTGGCCCACATGGACCAGAAGGGCGTCTCGAAGAACCCGGGCGACAGCCAGTCGGTAATCCGGTCCGCACCGAGCGTCGCTTCGTCCGCTGAGCTGAGCCGCAGTAGCTCCACGCGATCGCGCCAGGAGAAGCCCATCGAGCGCACAGGCACCTTCGCGCGGCGCCTGTCGACAAGCCGGGACATCGCGTTCGAGCGGTGAATCTCGTTGAATTCGACGGTCTCCTGGAAGACCGACTTGCCCGGGGACGCGAGCGACGGAATGTCCTTGAAGAGCTCCCATGTGCACTCGTAGTTGTCCGTCGTCAGCATGCGCCCGCCTCTCATCGAGTAGCCCTGCGCTGCGGTGCCCGCGGCGTCGAGCGCACCGCCGAGCGTTGTGGCGGACTCGAGGATAACGATGTTCTCGCCTGGCACTCCGCCGTCCCGGATGAGAAAGGCGGCCGCTGCGAGGTTCCCGATACCGCCGCCGATGAGATAGGCCTTCCCGCGCTTGTTCATGCACCCGGCGCACGCACGAGCCGTGCCTGGCGAAAGCGAGCGGACGAGGCGCCTGTGCTGGTGAACACATTCGTCACTCTCGACTTTCGTTTCTGAACATTGCGACTTCCGGACGAAATACGGCTATTGGTAATATCCAGCGTCGACGAGTGCCTGCTTCAGCCGTGCGTTCTCAGTGACGTTCGCTTTCCTGGCCTGTTTGCGGAGGCTCGCAAGCGTGCTGACCGGCCAGCTGCGTTGAACCATGTTGACGATGAACGCGGGTATCCACCCCTTGGGGTCGGTCTGGATATCGGCCATCATATGCGTGCGCGTTCCGTGATCGAGCGATGTCAGAGTGAACGAGCTCTGTATGAGCTCTCCGCGGACGTATCCCGTCTTCGGCGCCTGCGGGTCATCGACCGAGTGAAACCGTAGAACGATCTGCTTGGACTGAGGCACGAGCTCCAGCTTTGCGGCAAAGACAAAATCCCGATGCGCCAGCGGAAAAGGCGTACCGAAATGGTCATATTCGACATACTCGACTTCGCTCACCCGGCGGACGGGATGCGCATCGATAAGACTGTCTATCCACTCCGGGCCTCGCTCAATGTCGATGAGGATCGACGCCACCTTCGCGATCGGTGCCGCAATATCGCCATCCCCCCGAAACGCTAGGATTGCGCTGCCTGGGACGTCCCGCGAGTAGGCGACTATGCCGTCCTGTTGGTCAATCTTCTGCCATTTCACGGGGGATTCCGCGGTAGCGGACGAATCCAGGAAAACCAGAACGCTCGCGACCAGAATCCCAGTGAACGCCAAAAGTGGGATGCGCATCGGAGCGATCGTGTGCCCGAGGTTCGAGCGATCGGCAAGCCCCGAAAGGATCTTTGGCCCGACCGGCTTGCGAGCAATCGCCAGGAAGACCACGATCGGCGCTCGATCGAAGGGCAGCGGTAACCATTCCTGAACGATCATGCGGCGGATCGGCAGGTAGCCGGTCCAGTCACCCTATCTGTCGGATGGCGCGCGCGCCCTGCCTCGATTCCGCAGCATGCCACTGCGACGATCTCGGGGAAACCGCGCGCGCCTCGTCGACCACTCCCGTCACACGGATCCGTCATCCCTGACGACAGCGTCTATTGCCCGGAGAACCGCAATACGCAGCAGTCCCATGTGATCGGCACGTATCGGACTGCCGTCGAGCTCGGAAAGGGTGAACGTATCGACGACCGCTCCGTCTCTGGTCGTAGCCTCGGATGCCACAATCTGTACGCGAGCGTCTGCCAGTGCGCGCGTGATTGCGAAGAGCAGCCCCGGCCTGTCATAGGTCTCGACGGTCAATAAAGAGTAGCCCGCACGCGGGTCTTCCCCGAAGGCCACGCGGGTGGCGAGGCGCGATGAGGCGCGGGGCTTTGCGGCGGACCGGGGTCGCCCCGCCAGAGCTTCGATCGTCAGCTCCCCAGTGATGAGCGAGCCCAGAACGTTCGCCACCTCTCGAGCGTCGTCATCGACGATGGGCCCTCCCCGAGTACGGCGAAGCCAGAACAGATCGACGGCCTCGGGTCCGGACGGCAGTCTGCGCGTGAAGACCTGTGCCCCCACGACATCGAGGACGTGGGCGAATAGCGACGCGCTAATAAACGAAAGAAGGCCTGGTCGGTCATCCGCCACGACACACATGACGGCTCCCCCCTTGGAGAGCCGTTGCCAGAGCTCCACATGGGCCGGCGCACCCGCCCTGCGCCCGACGATCGCAGAATGCTCGCGCGCGTCGCTCAGATCGAACCGCTGAGCGTATCGAGCCGGCATGGAGTCGATAAATTCCGAAGCGGGGTCCCGAAGTCTCGCTATTGCGCTCATGAAAGTCATTCTGACGGTCGCGAGGCTCACCGCCATTGCCGGTCGATTTCATACATGTTGCGTAATGACCGGAACGAATAACCATCAAGCGATCTGAGGCGCGAGCGGCCGCGGCTGGAGCGGGCGAGTCACTGACCTACCGACGACTCCGTTCCCGCGTCGTGATGGTGGTGGTGTGGATGAACGCATGCCGTGTCGCCTGTGTGCACCTTGCGGCAAGTCCCGCTGACGTGGCCTCGAGGCGCATCGAACTCGCACGCGCTGCCCTCGGCCTTGTCTTTACACGCTGCGATCGACTCGGGACGCGGCCCGTGATGCTCCTCATCCTTTGGATTGTCTTGCGCCAAACTGAGCGCGGGAATCACAAGAAGCGAAATGCCAGCCACAATGTGAACTAGCTTTAACATGATTAATCCTCCGGGGCGACTATTGAGATCCGGGCGTATCCGAACGCCGATTCATCATCCGCAACGTGTCGCACTCACGTTCGTATTCCCGCATGTACTTCCATATCGCCCCATTCGCCTCGGGTTGCGGACGACCGGTCCCCTAGCGCGGACGAACGCTAGGACTGATGCCCCAAGAGAAAGCGCGCGAGAGGGGCCGCATCGACCTTGCCCGTGGCAACGAGAGCTTGAAGCAAGCTATGTCCGAGCCGAGCCAAGTCGAGAAGCCGGGATATTCGTTCGCGCTGCAGGTCTGCACGCGCACGGGTAGCGTCATCGGACGAGGATCGTCGAACGTTCTCGAGCTGGCGCACAGCATCGGTCAACGCATCAATGACAGCGACGATCTCGCCCTGTTCCCGCTGCCCGAGCACTCGACTGACCATGCTCCACAGATGAACCTCTGCTTCGTAGAAATCCCTCCTGTCACCGGAGATCTCGATCTTCCGGATGACTCCCCATCGAAAAAGCTCCGACAACGTCATGCTGACCGCGCCGCTCGAGAGCTCGAGTCCAGCGCGCAAATCCTCAGCGCTGAGCGGCTCAGACGAAAGAAATAAGACCGCCCATACTCGACCCATGTTGCGACGGAATCCCCAGAAATGCATCGCGCGACCGATGGCGTCACTGACGAGCAGCTCCGTCGGCCAGAGCAATCGATGCTGATGTCGCTTCATGACGACCCCAAATCACCCAAGTCGACGCGCGATCCTTACCCGCGCCGCGCGACGAGCTCCTGAGCGATACCCGCGAGCATATCCCGCGCTCGGCTAGGCGGAACGACATCCAAGGCGGACAGAGCGTGGGAGGTTTCTTCTCGAGCTTGCATCCGCACCGCGTGACACGCACCCGATGCATGAACTGCGCGCACCACTCTCTCCGCTGCGCTTGAATCACCAGCTCCAGCGGCCTCGACATCCCCAATCGATTCTGGGAAAGCGGCCAGCGTTCGAATGAGAGGGAGCGTCAACTTGCCCTCTCCGAGATCGCCGAGCAGATTCTTGCCCATAACGCTCGGATCACCTTCGAAGTCGAGCACGTCGTCCACCAGTTGAAAGGCGATTCCAACGCGACCCCCGAAGTCACCGAGACCGTCGACAACAGCAGCAGGAGCCCCAGCGATGGCTGCCCCGGCACGCGCCGCCCAGGAGAACAGAGAAGCCGTCTTGCCTCTTACGATTCGGAAGTACACGTCCTCCCGAATTTCAAGTTCCACACGCCCCCGAAGTTGGACGACTTCGCCATCCACGAGCTGCCGCAATGTCTCGAATAGCTCGCCGAGGACACGCCCTGGAGCGGTCCTCGCGGTTCGCTCGAGGGCGTGAGTGAGAAGAAGGTCACCCGCTAGTACACTGACCGCGTTGCCCCACTTCATGCGCGGCGTCGCCCGACCACGTCGTTCGGTCCCCTCATCCATTACGTCGTCGTGGAGCAGCGTCGCGAGGTGCACGAGCTCCGCGACAACGGCAGCATCGCGAGCCGCCTCCGGTACGGGCCCCCAGCAGGCCGCCGAAAGCAGCACCGCAAGCGGCCGTACGCGCTTGCCACCTCCGTCGAGCAAGTGGAGCGCAGCATCGGTCGCTGGAGAAATCCCATCGCGCGCAAGCCGCCGCAACTCCCCGTCCACCGCGGCCATATCATCCCGAAGAAATGTGTGAATTTCGAGCATTCGGGCAGCAGCACGTGCACCGGAACGTTCGACAGTCGCCGTGTCACGAAGCTGACCGAGGGATGCGAGAGCACTGGCCTGAGTGTTCAAATGATTTTGAAAGCTTGTAGGGCATCGAATGGACTGGTCAAGTCCCGAACCTCGTTGACACGAGCTCGCCGGACGGCGATGACGACCCGGTGAGAAGCGACGTCGCAGAAACGGACACCGAGGCGCAAGCCGTTCCGCAGGCGCCGGACGGCCGCCAGGCGCGTCGGGCAGGACGCCTTGTCGGACTCGGCGTCGTCATCGCAGTAACCCTAGCTTTCACCGCGGCGAGCGCGTACCAAATTGTCACAAGCGCGCTGGAATTGCCGGTTCGACCACTGCCGGGCGCCCCTTCGGGTGAAGCGGAGAGTATATGCGCCGAGGGGATTCGCTCGCTGACGAACGAACTGCCCGCCTTCGACGAATCGGACAGGGATCAGCCCCCTCGCTTGGCAAAATCCGCATCATTCATAGCGTCTGTCGAGATCTCGTGCGCCCACTCCACCGAGGGACTCGATGCCTGGGCATCGTTTCTCCGATTCGAAGAAGCCACGAAACAGCTGCCCGGGGGAAGCCGTGAGGAACTAACAGTCCTCCGACGCAACGTCTACGCTCACCTTCCCGCCGAATTGCGGTAGAAAGGCGATTAATGAACGACTCGTCCAGCGACGCGCCCGAGGGCGAGCCGACCTTCGACGTGCTGCCACTCAGTGCTGACGTTCGCCGTGCCGTCGATGCACTCGGCTACAAACACCCAACGCCCGTGCAGCGCGCTGTCTTCGAACCGGCGGCCGAAGGGCGAAACCTCGTCGTCCAAGCCCGGACTGGGACGGGAAAGACGGCGGCCTACGCCCTACCGCTAGCCGACCGAATCGTCCGACCGTCGGTCAAGGCTGTCCAAGCGCTTATTCTCTGCCCCACCCGAGAATTGGCACTGCAGGTGTCGCGAGAGGTCGAACAGCTCGTGCGCTTCCGGGGCCTCACGGTTACGGCCATCTATGGCGGAGCGCCGATGACGCGCCAAGTCGCGGCGCTTGCAGCGGGTGCGCAGATCGTCGCGGGAACCCCTGGTCGACTCCTCGATCACTTGCGACAGAAGACGTTAGACCCGAGCGCTATCCGGGTACTCGTCCTCGACGAGGCGGACGAAATGCTGTCCATGGGCTTCGCCAAGGAGCTCCACGCAATTCTCGAGGCTCTGCCCAAGCAGCGCCAGGGCTTATTCTTTAGCGCTACGGTTCCCCCGGACATCGAGCGGCTCGCCCAGAGCCACCTCAAGGACCCCGAATTTATCACCCTCTCGAGCGACCAAGTCGGAGCTCTCGAGGTCAACCACTACGTGTATGTCATGCAGCGGGGCGACAAGATCGCCCAGCTCATCCGAATTCTCGATGTCGAGGACCCAGAGAGCGCGATCGTATTCTGCAACACCCGAGATGAAACCCAGCGGGTGGCCGACGCTCTCAAGGGCCGGGGGTTCGACGCCGACTGGCTCAACGGCGACCTTCCCCAATCTGATAGGGAACGCGTCATGAGCGCGACTCGGGAAGGCCGACTCCGTTTTTTGGTCGCCACCGACGTCGCGGCTCGCGGGATCGACATTTCCCATCTGACACACGTCGTCAATCACGACTTCCCTGAGACCGCTGAGCAATACGTTCACCGTACTGGGCGGACCGGGCGCGCCGGACACACCGGAACTGCTATCTCGATCGTGGGTCCAAAGGATATCGGGAATCTTTATCTACTCCGATTGACATATAAGATCCGTCCAATCGAAAAACAGATTCCGAGTGACGGGGAACTCAAGACGCGCGCCGAGCTCGACGTCGTTCAGCTATTCGTCGACGCCTTTTCCAAACGCCCTGTCCACCCCGAGGACTTGGCACTCGCGCGACGGCTCCTCACTCACGACGATTCCGAGCAGATTATGGCGGGCCTGCTCCGTGATCATCTCGGCGCGCGCCCGAGCGATACCGTAGCGGTTGCGACAGAAGCGCGGCGTGCACGATCGCCGCGGCCGGTATCGATCCCCGCCCCGAATCCGGCGGTCCCCTCTGAGACGCTGTCGTCGAATGAAACCGCGAGCGATGCGGATCGCGCGCCGGAGATAGGAAAACCCCCGTATCCCAAGAGCGCTCCGACGAGCCGTGCGCACGAAGAGGCAGCACCGAACGTCGATGCAGCTTCTCCACTCGAACCCCTGACTCATCCTCCCCGCGGCTGGCACCCAAAATCGGAGTGCGATGACGAGCAACCGATCCTCGTTGGAGCAGACGTCGAGAGAACGCGCCCTACGATTTCTGAAAGGCCGGAGTCCGACCGAATCCATGAGTTGGATGTCGATTTCGTGCAATTATTTATCAATATTGGAACTCGGGAACGTGTCCGGAGCGCGGACCTACAAAAACTTCTCGTGGACGGTGGCATTCCTTTGGGCGACATCGGACGCATTCGCGTGCGCGATCGCATGAGCTATGTGAGCGTCAAGAAAGACGCGTTTGATCGAGCAGTTACAACCTTTACGGGCAAGGTCATCGGCGGTCGCACGGTCATGGCAGAACGCGCAAAGGTACGAGGATAGGTCAATGCGCACCCGCTCGAGCTGGCTATCCTTCAAAGTGCGCTCGTCGCATAGCGGTTGAGGGAATGCCATAGGCTGCCGTATCCTTGCCGGAAGCTTATGGCCATGCATTCTGAGCAACTCGCGCCGGGCATCGCGCATCCCCGGTCTCCTTCAACGAAGATGACGCTGCGAGCGCTCCTCGACGCGCGGATCGCGGAAGGGGGTCGCATGCCCCTTGAGCAGGCGGTCGCAGTGCTTGTCCCAGTGTGCACCGATTTGCATCGGCGCCACGGGCGAGGCGAGTATTTATACGTGCACCCATCCGCCATCGCACCAGGCCCCGATGGGATGGCGCGAGTCCAGCGCGAGCTCTCGTCTGCCCCAGTGCATGCGAAAGACCGGCTGTGCCTCGCACCGGAACAGGCGGCTGCACTGGCCCCGGGAGACGAATGCGCCAGCGTGTGGGCGGTCGGGGTGATGCTCTACGAGATGGTGACGGGCCGCAGCGTCGGGATCGGGATGAAAACGCCCCGAGAAGTCGATCCGTCGCTTCCCGTGGTTCTCGAATTCATCCTCGGCAATTCCATCATTCAAGATAGGAGTCGTCGGCCGTCCGACCTCAGCGCGCTCGCTACTGCGCTGCTCGAGATGACTCCCCAGCTCGGTGGTTTGGCGAGCGTGCCCGTCGCGCCCCCCTCGGAGCCAGCGGCATTCGACGTCCGGTTTTCGATCATTCCGACGGAGCCGCCCCTCATTCCAGCTCACGAGGGGCCGGAGGTTCGCATCTCGGTCGTTCCACCGATTGCCGCGCAGCCGCTTCCGGCCTCGATTTCCACTCGGGCGATCAAGGCACAGCCGCCTGATGGGAATTCGCGGATGGCGGTGGTCAATTCCACAGTCCGACTCTCCGCACTGAAAGAACGACTCGAGAGCGATCCGCGACCACGCTACGTGGTGAGCAAGGATTGGATGGACCACGGACCCTTCAACGCAGTCGAGCTCCTCCAACAGATCGCGTCGCACTCGTTTCTGGGCAGCCACCTGCTGCGCGATGATATCGAGGGAGTCCAGCGTCCAATCGAGGCGTGGGACGACTTTGCACCCTTCGCGCGACAAGCAGAGCTCATGCGCGACAAGAAGGCGGAGGAGCATGCAGTGGTGCGTGCTGCCCACGCAGATAAGAAGCGAGGAATTGCCCAGTTGGTCGTAGCCGGTACCGTCGTGGTGGCGGTGGCGGGCGTCCTGGCTATCTGGTTCCTTTCGCGCCGCGGAACTCATTCCGAAGCGGTTGTCATCGAAAACGATCATACCGATGCGATCGAAGTCAATGGCGATATCAAGGGAGCCAAACATCGTCCTCACGGGGGCGGTGCGGGCGGAGGAGGCGGCGGCTATTCCGGTGGTGCGAGCTATGAGTCGATTCTCAACGGTTCGGGCGACTCGGTTGTTATGGGTCGATCGACTGGCAACGTTCCCGATCTTACGAATGGCCAGCTTGCCGCCCCATTACGCTATGCGTCGTTTCTGGGATCCTGCGGAGCGCCAGGAGACATGAAGGTGACGGTTCGCGTGGCGGTACGTTCAGGCCGAGCCGTAGGCGTGACGACCACCACCAACCCCGCCAATTCAGCAGTTGCCGGATGCATCGACCGAGTCGTGAGAAACCTGTCTTGGCCTCAGAATGCCAAGACAGATTTCATTACGGTGAACTATTAGCAATCAACGACGAGTAGAAGGTCGGTACATTTCGGTAGAAACCAAGCAAGGTCGGAGGCGACCCGCCCGAGACGTCTTGCGGGTAAGGTCGGCGTATTTCGGCCGAAACCAAGCAAGGTCGGAGGCGACTCGCCCGAGACGTCTTGCGGGTAAGGTCGGCGTATTTCGGCCGAAACCAAGCGAGGCCGGCGGCGAGTCGCCCGGAGCCTACTTCCCGTAGGCGAGGACGCTCGACGCCGGGATCGCGAAGGGATCGGCCGAAAGACGCCGGCCTTACCGGGCTTGCGGCAAGCTCGGCACGCATAGCCCCGCCATACACTGGTTTGGCGATAGGCAGTCAACGGCAGATTGACACGGGAATGCGCACTTTCCGTACTGCGTGTTGCAGTGGTGAGTCCCGCAAGTAAGGTCATTCTGGCACGGAAGTGCGAGAGGCCCAGGGGTCGCCATCGTTCCGGAGGTAGCGGGCGGTGGCGAGGGCGGCGCGACGGCAGGGTTCGGAGCAGTCGAACCCTGAGGAGGATACTGCGGGGTCACGGCCGTGGCGCCAGGCTGCGCGTATGGCGAAGCGGGGGCTTGGGAATAGCCGGCTGGGGGCGGATTTCCCGTCGCAGTCGGGTATGGTTGGGGGTACCCAACGTAAGCAGTCGCTGCCGTCATCGGTGGCTGCATGTCGTCCTGCTTCTTCATGCAGGCTGACATAACAACCAAAACTGCAACAAGACTTATGCACGTCGAGCGCACTTCCATCCTGATTCCTCCTTGTACAAAGCGGAAGACTAGCTTCGTCGACGCGAGGCACCCGAGTCAATCGCAGTCGGGCGATTATGGATTTTTCGATCTCCTTTCATCTGCTGCCGAGTGACCCGTGTGTGCTTTCACCGGGTGCAACGTGAGACGCTCCAAGAGCGGCTGGAGCCTATGCGCCCTGGGAATCATCTCGGCCTGTAGCCGCGGAGAGCCGCCGACACCACCTGGCTCACCTTCGTATGCGGGCCCGGACGTCCCCCATTCGTCGGTGTCCACGGCGCCATCCACCAGCGGCACATCGAGACCGGATGCTGCCGTGGATCCGTCAACATTGCCACAGACTCGCGACGAGCCGACCGCCTCCAGTGCCGCGCTGCAGACACGCGTGGGCGATCTTTGGGCCGCGATTGTCTCGGATGATCCCGACCGAGCGATGTCATTTTTCTTTCCTTCGGGCGCATACGTTCAGGTGAAGGCCATCGAAAATCCCATCGCCGACTGGAGGGGCCGTCTGGTCGCCGCCTACGTTCGGGATATCCACCTACTGCATCATCGTTTGCGACGTCAGGCCGGTGATTCCACGACCATCACATTCGATGGCTTCGACGTACCCCACGAGCGAGCGAGGTGGGTCGAGCCGGGCGAGGAATACAACAAAATTGGGTATTATCGGGTGTTTGGCTCGAGGCTGCGTTACCGCGTAGGAGATGAGACAAGAACTATTGAGATTAAGTCACTCATTTCCTGGCGTGGAGAGTGGTACGTCGTACACTTACATGCGATCGAGTAATCCTATAGGCTCCCGCCCCGCGCTCGGACCGTTCGGATCGAAAACGGTCGGCAGCGCCCGGCAATGCAGACAGCGCGTGACCCGAGATTGACTCTCACGCCGTCGCGCAGAGGCCTGCCGTTTTGAGACGCTTACGAAACATGACGGATACCCACACGCGATATCAAGAGCCAATGATGCCTTCCATGACATGGGCACCCGACAGCCATGAGGGATTCTGCGACGGCGCTGGGAGCCGAGAGCTGCCGTGGGCGTTGGTCGATGAGTTTTCCTCGAGCATGCCTGCTAGCTACCGTGTTTTGTTCGATCCGCGCACGATTCGACAGCACGGCAGCATCGTGTCACGCCGAGGGGTGCAGACCGCGCATGCGGAGGTATGGCGAGTGCTTCCCGACCGAAGCGCTGCCATTTGCGTGGTAGCCGAAGATCGTCCGGGTCTTCTCTCCGCGATCGCTGCTGCGCTGGTGTCCCATAGGCTCGACGTGATCACTGCGCTTGTCTTCTCGCGAGCCCACCCGGCCGGCGATCCCGTCGAAGCTGTGGACTTGCTTTGGGTGCGTCGGGCGAACCCATCGGATCACGCAAGGATCGACAACGACGAAGCGACGTCGATCGTTGCCATCCTCACCGCGATTCTCGAAGGTCGAATTTCAGTCGAGGACATCGCCTCGTGCGCGGTCCATGACGCGGTCAACCCGAAGGCACCTACGAGCGTGCGCTTCGACGAGGTCGACGAAGACGGAAGGGCCGTTTTGATCGTGGAGGCACCCGACCGCAACGGAATGCTTCTAACGATTGCGCTCCACGTGTTCCAGCAAGGCGCGCAAATCGTGCATTCGCTCGTGCGGACGGTCGGGCAGCGTGCTTACAATCGGTTCCAGCTGGTGGATCTGAACGGGCAGGCGTTGCCCTCGGAGCGTCGAACGCAGATCTGCTCAGCGGTCCAGGCTGCACTTGCGCTCGGGCCGTCCGAGTGTCCGTTGGAGTGATGCCCTAGAAGATCGGTGTCTTTCGGCCGATCCCTTCGCGATCCCGGCATCGATCGTGCTCGCGTACAGTCGTACGCTCCGCGCGACTCGCCGCCGGCCTCGCTCGGTTTCGACCGAAATACACCGACCTTCCCCGCAATACGTCTCGCGCGACTCGCCTCCGACCTCGCTCGGTTTCGACCGAGGTACACCGAACCTCGAGAGATATCGCCGCGTTTCACTCCTCTTCGCGTCCCACGGAGAGTTCTACGGACACGGACTCGACACTGCTCAACGTCGGTGGCCGTGCTTTGGTGATCACAATTCTTACGCTCGTAGCGGGGCATTCGCGAAAAAGGCGTTCAATCACCCGCTTTGCGAGCGTTTCTAGCAAGCGGCAACTCCGGCTCGTTCCTTCATCCACGATGGCCGACGCGATCCGATCGTAGTCGACGACCTCGTCCCTCTCGTCGGCAGCCGGTACGCTCGATGTGGGCAAAACCAGCTCCACATGAGCGACGAAATCCTGCGGCAGACGGCGTTCCGAAGCTGACACGCCATGCCGGCTGCGAAAGCGAATGCCATCCACGCGGATCCGGTAGCCATCAACTGCCATCGATCTGAAACCTACCGCAGACCGGGCGCCCCGTGGGACTTCTTCCGATCCGCTATCTCGCTTTGCCGCTAACGGGCGACGTCTTCGATTCGCAAGTGCACGGTCTTTTCGACCACGATGTCGAGCGCATCGATCTCGAGGATGGCTGCGCGCACGCTGCCTTCATGAGCCTCGTGTGTCACGACGACGATCGGAACTCCCTTGGGAAGCACATCGGCACCCTCTTGGACCAGCGACGCGATCGAGATTCCTCGATCTCCGAGAATCCGCGTGATCTTTGCGAGAACCCCGGGCTCGTCCGCCGTCGTAAAACGCAAGTAGTGCTTCCGACGCGTGTCCTCGAGGGATCTGACAATCAGCGAGCGTTCCGGATCGAACTCCACATAGGGAACCTTGCCGGCAGTTCCGCTCGCGACATGTCGCGCCAAAAACATCACGTCCGAAACGACCGCACTCGCGGCTGCTAGCTGCCCGGCGCCCTTACCATAGAACATCACGTCGCCCACCGCGTCTCCATGAACGAAGACGGCATTGTATTCCATTCCGACGTTCGCGAACGGGTGACTGTTGGGCAATAGAGCCGGATAAACGCGCGCGCATACCGAAGAGCCATCTAGATCCGCGATGCCCAGAAGCTTCACTGTCAACCCCAAATGGTTGCGGGCAAAAACGACGTCCCACACGTCGAGCGCCGCGATTCCCTCTCGGTACACGCCATCAATGTGCACCCACCCGCCAACGGCAAGCGAAGCGAGGATCGCAATCTTGTGCGCCGCATCGACGCCATCGATATCGAACGAGGGGTCAGCCTCGGCAAAACCAGCTGCTTGCGCAGCATCTAGCGCCGACGAAAAATCGAGCTTTTCCTCCGCCATGCGCGTGAGAATGTAGTTCGTCGTTCCGTTGAGAATACCGTAAATTCTCTCGATACGATTGGCGGCGAGTCCCTCGTTAAGACCCTGAATGACTGGAATCCCGCCCCCAACTGCAGCTTCGAAATATACCAACGCCTTGGCCCGTGCGGCGGTCGTGAAAACCTCACCCCAATACTTCGCAAGCAGCGCCTTGTTCGCCGTGGCGACATGCTTGCCCGCATTCAGCGCCGCGAGCACGATCGTGCGCGCCGGCTCATAGCCTCCAATGAGCTCGATAATGATATCGACATCGGGATCGGCCACGACCGTGCGCCAATCGTCGGTGATCCGAGGCTCGGGCGTAAAGTCAGGCGGTAGGACCACTCGGACTTTGTCGCACACCCACGTCACACGAACTTCAGCGCCGATACGACGCTCGATGAGCGCGAGATTCTTCTGGAGGATCTTGAGAACCCCCGCGCCAACCGTTCCGAAGCCAATGAGGCCTACTCGAACTGTCGGTTTCATGCCTCCCTCATACCGTCCCCGAGGACGCGCCTGCAAGTGAGACGTTGATCACCGCGGGCACGTCTCCGGCAACCGGACCACCGGTGAACGCGAAAAGTGACGACGGATTCGAGACTGAGCGCGAACACGAAGACCTGAGAAGCCGCCGATTGAATGAAGCGACGCTCGACGTGCGACAGCTCTTTTGTAGCCTCGCTCGTGTCGTCTTGCTCTTGAGTGCTCCGCTACGCGCTACCGACGGTTGCCCTAGCGCACGTACCGTCCACACTTCGACCCGGGCTTACTCGAGTCGCCCCGATTGAATCCAGCGAACGGAGCTCTGTGTCACAAGTGATTGTTCGCGCATCGCGCCCTTGCGTGCCGAAAGGATGAGAGCTCCCCATGCTCGATTGGTGAGGAACTTCGACGTCAAAAGCCTTTCAGCCAACGAATGGATTCGCTCACGCGACCGATTCGCCGAGGCATCGTCCGACGTCGCGCACGTGTCCCACCAGGCAGCGGCGGCTAGACCCCAAAGCTCCTCCCGGCGACCGCTTTCCGCGAATGTCGCAAGAAATTCACCGAGGTCCGTTCGCCCGTGATCGCGAGCAAGATATAGAGCTGATCGGATTGCCAATTCGTCGCTAAGTGGCGTCGCGCGAGAAAGTATCTCGAGTAGGCCCAATGCACGAGACGGAGTCGCCGCCGCGATTCGGAACAGAAACTCCATGTCTCGCTCCGCGCTCGGACGATCCGACAGCCGCGCGACCATCTCGACGGTCAGCCGCACGACGGGAACTGAGATACGAGCCTTCGACTGCGCAGCAGCGTGGGCATCCTCGATCGCCCAAGCGACGAGCGTCCACGCAGCGCGCGAGCCGTCCGACCCAATTTGCGCCCGTTCGCGAGCATCTTTGACTACCGAACGATCTCCAGCGCGAACCGCCGCCTCCGCTAGTACCAGCCACCGTCCGAGATGACGCTCGGCCGACCTCAGAAGAGCGAAAGCAGGAATCACTGCTGGAGGAACGTTTTCGGCTCGAACAAGTGGAACAATCATTTCCGAGCATATCGCGATCCGATGGCTCTCCTTGATTCTTGGTGCGAGTTCCGCAAGCAGCCGCCCGTCGGACTCACCGCGCACGACGCGAGCGAGCTCCGCCCCGAACGCGACATGCGATGGTCGGCTCGACGCGAGCTCCGCGAGCCTCTCTCCGATCTCGAGGTCGCGCGACGAGCAAGCAGCGCTCAGCGCAGCCGATCCTCCAGTCTCCCCCGCGGCGAGCGCGCGAAGCAGGAGTGACCCCACCTGACGGTCATGCGCCTCTGAGAGTGAGCGCAGACCACAAACGCACAAATGTCGATCCAAAGCTCCGCGATCGACAAGGACGCTCGTTGCCTCGCCGAGCGACGCGCGCAAGGCCGGACTGAGCGGCGCAACGGCTCGCAGGGCTCCCGCAAGCTTGCTCTCGCCGGGTGACCGACGACGAACCGCCGCGTCAATGTCCTCTTCAAAACGAAAGCGAACTGCCCGTTCGAGAAATTCAACGTTCGCACCCGAACGATACGTGCCCGGTCCCGCCGCATCTACCTTCTCCGAACCCGATGGATCGGGCTTCGCGATCTTGCTGCATGCCGAGTTCTCAACGGACTCCTGCACCGGGACAACAGGTTGCCGATGCGTTCTCCGTTTTACCCCTTGGAACTCCCCCATGGCGCGCGACTTTCCAAGTGCTCTCGGAACATATCAGACCCGATCGCGAATGCCTCCGCAATCATCAGCCAATGATGCCACGCGTCCGCTCATCCGACGGGTCGAAACGTCGAGGCCATCGCTGCTCGGGAAATGCCTATACTTACCTGTTCGCCCTCGACGTCCACATCTCGAACGAGCGCCCCCGAAGGCGCCTCGCCGTGCGTTACGTCAACCGCAAGAACTTCTGCTGTCACGGTATCGCGATGCTCATCGATGACACGGATTACCCGAGGCGAACCGCGAAGCCATACCCGTATTCGGTCCGTGTACTCGAGTCCCCAGTCCTTGCGCATCGTCTGAATCCTATTTAGCAGCTCACGAAGCAGCCCTAAATCACGCAGCTCGGCATCGAGCTTCGTTTCGAGAAATACGGATCCGATGCGATCCGATGCGGAGGCGAAACCGGCCGTCGGCTCAAACGTCATCTCGACGTCGTCTCGTAGCAGCTCGACACCTCCTCGCATCACATGCCCATCGGCGAGTGCTCGCCGTGCAATTTCATGCTCTGCCGCCGCGTCCGCGCACGACCAAGCCTGTTTTAGCTCCTGAGCGACCTTGCCGAGCCCGCGGGCCCCAAGTGAGCGAAAGTTCGGTTTGAACGAAGTCTTGCCGAAGGCCTGACGGTCGCCTTCCCCTCCCACCCTGACCGATAGAACGTTCAGCTCCTCGCGAATTTCGTCGAATGCCCCGGCGACAAGTTCGCTGTCGCGCTCGTCGTTGAGAATCACGGTCATCGAACGAAGGGGCTGCCGCACCTTAATCTTCGCGTCCATACGTGCGCGCAGGCCAAGGCTAACCAGCGCTCGTATCACCGTCATCTTGCGCGACAGGCGCGCGTCGATAGCTCCGTCTTCAGAAACTGGCCACTGCTCGAGATGCACGCTCTCGCAAGCTCCGGCAACTCCCGCACCGATCACAAGATTTTGATACATGCTCTCCGCGGAGTACGGAGTAAACGGCGCAGTGAGCTTTGTGAGGTCGACTAGACACGTGTAGAGAGTCTCGTAAGCGCTTTGCTTATCCGCTGTCCACTCCGACTGCCAGAATCTGGCTCGACTCCGACGAACCCACCAATTCGACAGTCCGTCCACGAACGCGGTGAGCGCACCAGTTGCATTGAAAACATCATATTCATTCAGACGCGCAGTCACTTCACGAATTGTGTGCGCAAGCTCTCCACGTATCCAGCGGTCAATCTCCGGACGGTCAGTCCAAGCGATCTCCATCTTTTCGCGTGGACGAAACGTGTCGATATTTGCGTAGATCGTAAAGAATGAATACACGTTTCGCAGTTTGACGATATATTCCTTTTGAAGCGCGCGAACATTCGACAGCGAGTGACGCGTGGTCGACCACGGCGGACTCGAAGCGAAGAAGAACCACCGAAATGCGTCCGCTCCGGGAGCGGGGGTCGACGGATCCTCGACAGTGACCCGCTGCCGGACATCGAGCCACGGAACATCCACCGGGCGAACCGCCTTCGCTTCGCACCGCTCCAGCTCTAGCTGCGCGCGAAGCGCAGGGGCGAGCGCGACAACCCTGCGCGGTACGCGCGCGTCTGCGATGACGCGCGCTGTCACCGATCGCTCCGGTCTGTCCGAGCGATACAGCCGAACTTCGGTTCCTGCAGCTGCCTGGGGCAGATCCATCCCCTCGAAGTCCTCCCGAGAAATCAGCGCCACATTTGCCATGTCGGGTTCAATCGCTGCCTTGCGAAACGCTTCAGGATCCTCGACAGCAAACTCCATCGCCACCTTGTCGAGGATGACCTCGGGAGGCGTGTAGTTGCCGGACTTCTTGCTCTCCTTCTTCCCGTCCTTGTCACAGACGTGTCCGAGCACAAGACACGTTCCGTACGGACGCGGAATAGGGTGGTCGAACACGAGCGTCGAAATCATGAGAAGCGAGTAGAACCATCCTCGCGTCTGATCGATGGCTTCACTAATAAAGTCAGCTGGATAGCTCTTTTCGAACTCGGCGCGACCCCGGTGAGGGTATCCCCATTGCGCAAACGGCATACAACCGGAGTCGAACCAGCAGTCGATGACCTCAGGCACCCTTCGCATATTCCCTGAACACGAGGGACACGGAAACGAGACCTCGTCGATCCACGGCTTGTGCACGAGAAGGTGTTCGCTCAGCGAGGGGTCTTGCGCCTGCGCATCGTAAAAATGATCAAATGCGTGTGGATTATGTCGCTCGATCTCCGCGACGCTTGACGGCACCATCTTGTGATCCGAGTTCGCGTCGCACACCCACACGTTCAGCGGTGTTCCCCACCAGCGCTCCCGGGAGAGCGCCCAGTCGACGTTATTCGCAAGAAAATCTCCAAAGCGCCCCTCCTTGATGTGCTCGGGAAGCCAATGGACCGACCGGCTGTTCTCGATAGCGTGGTCGATCTGCGCCGTCGTGCGGATGTACCACGCTGGGCGCGCGTACTGAATGAGCGGGTCAGAGTCGGATCGCCAGCAAAATGGGTAATCGTGACGCGTGGTTTCCGAATGAACCAAAATAGCCTTGTCCTTGAGCTCGCGGACAATGTCGCGGTCACACTCTTTTACCCAACGCCCCGCATAGCGCCCCGCTTCCGGGATGAACGTTCCATCGGGGCGTACGGCGCAAAAAAGCGGCACAGGGCGGCCTCGGTCGCGCTCCACACGCTTATGCGCCTCGTAATCCTCCTCGCCAAAAGCGGGAGCCACGTGCACCACCCCCGTTCCAGTGTCGAGAGTGACGAAGCTCGCTCCGATCACCCGCCAGACGACATCGGCGACGCTTTGTGCGTCCGAGTCAAAGAGAGGGAACGGAGGCTGATATTTCAAGCCAATGAGCTCACGACCCATCATCGTGCGCTCCAGCACGAGCGGCCCAACCTTGCTTTCGAGCGAGCTCACAAGTGCGCTGGCAACAACGAATCGTCGGTCATCGGTCGTACGAACTACGGAATAGTCGCGATCCGGATGGACGGCTGCGTACATGTTCGAAGAGAGCGTCCAGGGAGTGGTCGTCCACACGAGCAGGGACAAGCCATCCATTTCTATCAGCGGAAACGACACGTACACGCTTGGATCTTCGACCGAGCGGTACCCCTGCCCCACCTCGCCCGCACTGAGAGCCGTCCCTCCCTGAGCCCACCACCAGACGACTTTGTGGCTCTGGTATAGAAGTCCTTTCTTGTAGAGCTCTGACAGCGCCCACCATACGCTCTCGACGTACGCTCGATGGTACGTTACGTAGGCATCGCGCAGGTCCACCCAAAACGCGACACGCTCCGTCAGGTTTTCCCACTCTTTAGTATATCTAAATACGGATTCGAGACATTTGCGAATGAACGGTTCGACACCATACCGTTCTATCGCTTCCTTGCCGTGAATACCGAGTTGCTTTTCGACCTCGACCTCAACGGGCAAGCCATGAGTATCCCAACCGGCTTTTCTAGCCACTGAGTAGCCGCACATTGTCTTATATCGTGGAAACAGGTCCTTGATGACCCTCGTCAAGACGTGACCATTATGAGGTAAGCCGTTGGCCGTGGGCGGTCCCTCATAGAACACGAAGGAACCCCGGGGGGCTTGCTTTGATAACGTCTTTTCGAAAATACGTGCGCTTTTCCAGAACTGGAGTATCCGATGCTCCTCGGCTGGAAAGTCGAGCTCGGGCGAAACCTTCGCGAAAACCGACGCTGCCATGGGGGCGCTTACTAGCATGCTGCGACCTTGTCGGCTGAGCGCGTCGCACACGGTACCCTTGAGAGGTCGAAATGCTCGCGACGCGTGCCGCCCCCTTTCCTGGGGTTAGAGTCGAAATACCCTGGCCATCGAGCGACCTGCGCTTGGCACGCGGTCTAGCACCGTGTTGAATTCGACAGAGATGACCGTCAGGGCCCCGTGGACGCCAGGGCCGAGAAGCGAGAGCCGCCAGCATTCCTTACTTGGCGTCCCCGCCACCCCGGCAGGTTCTCTCCTTCCCATCGACCTTTTTCAGCAGCCTGATAGATTGGAGAGAATCCTCGTCTCGGAGCGAGACAGACGTCGCACCCACCAGACGACGGATGCTCGGGCCGTGGTCGCATGAACAATCGCGACGACCACACGTTGTGGAGTTCCCGAGTCGCGTGCTGAGTCATACGACGACCTGCCGCTCCGTGAACACTTCATCCGCTACCATCGGGGCCACCCCCGATTAGGCGACATGCCTCATGCCGCGACAGTCACGCCCTTCGCCTCGAGCTTCTTCGCGACTAGCGCATACGCCGAATCGAGATCCTTAAACGATGCGAGCTCGGCGTCGTCGATCTTGATCTGATACTGGCGCTCGATGGCGGCCACAATCTCAACACCCATCATCGAGTCGATTCCGAGGTCTTTGAACGATGCGCCATCCGGCACTTCCGTTTTCTCCGCAATCTCGGAAACGAGACTTCGAAGCTGCTCCCTCAGGGAATTGCCTTGCGACATGGCGTACTATCTCCTCGTTTTCTCTCGACCGGCTCCGTCACAAACCGGAACCTTCTTCGTCTGGTGAACAATAGTGGTCGACTAGGTGGACACCGGAAAGCCCCACGCTGGGCCTAACCGCTACCGAATGCTGTAATTGGACCGACGGCCTCTTGCAAGTGAAGCATTCAAGGTGCGCACAAGGCTGCGCACTCCCGATCGTGTGACCAACTGATGACTTGACGACAGTCCAAGTATTGGCACGGACCGTCGAGCGATAGAGATATTTGCAGTAAGTCGGCTGCAACTACGAGGGATCTGCCGGCTTGCTCGGATTGAAGACTCGTTCGCATCGCGGCAAATTGGCCCACTCGGGCCGCCCAGGCCAACGATCCGCTCGCCGCCATGCGTACGCCATTTCTTCCGCGAAATACGATTCGCGCTCACGGCACATTGCTCGCCTATGCGACGGCGCGCTAGACACACGGTCCTGTGCTGCCCCGGGTATTTGTCACCGGCGTCGGTATCGTTAGCTCAATCGGGCTCGGACGCGATGCATTCTACCGTTCTCTCAAAAATGGGACGAGCGGCATTTCTCCCGTTTCTCTTTTCGATCCTTCGCAGCTAGGGAGATGCGTTGCGGGAGAAGTCCACGGATTCGATCCTAACGACCATCTCACGCAGGCCGAACAACATAGGATGGGGCGCTGCTCAGCGATGGCGGTCGCCGCGGCAAGGATGGCGATAACTGACGCCAAACTTGGAGCGAACGAGATCGTAGGCCCTCGAACAGCGGTCGTCGTTGGCACGACGATGGGCGAAGCGGAAATTCTTGGCGGATTGCAACACGAATGGATTGTCCACGGCCTTCAGGCCGTACGCCGCTCGCTTATCCCTAAGTACGGGTCCACGCTTCTCCCTATTCATGTCGCGCGTGCGATTGGCGCGCAGGGCATGGTCCTGGCGCTACCAGCGGCCTGTGCCGCGGGCAACTATGCGATTGGGTTCGCCGCAGACCTCATACGTGCGGGCCGAGCCGACGTTGTCGTCACAGGAGCGGCGGAGGTAATTCAAGAGCTTCAGTTCAGCGGGTTCGTGCGGCTCGCCGCCATGGCTCCCGAGCGATGCCAACCATTCGATCTCAATCGACAAGGGCTTCTGCTCGGCGAGGGAGCCGGGATGCTTGTCCTCGAAAGTGAAGCTCACGCAGAGAGACGCGGCTCGAAACTGATCGCCGAGTTCGGTGGCTATGGTCTTTCATGTGATGCCTACCACATCACGCGTCCTCATCCGGATGCGACTGGAAGCATTGCTGCGATGCGATCCGCGATCATGCGATCGGGACTCGTTCCTGGGGACGTTCAATTCGTCAATGCTCACGGAACCGGAACTCGGCACAATGACGCCGCAGAAGCCAAGGTTGTTCGAGACGTGTTTGGAGATCGCAGAATTCCGGTTTCCAGCATGAAAAGCATGATCGGCCACTGCATGGGGGCGGCCAGCGCCATCGAAGCAGTCGGATGCATCTTTACGATCGAAACGGGTATCTACCCGCCCACGGTAGGCTACGAGACGCCCGATCCGGCTTGCGACATTGATGTCGTCGCAAATTCCGCGCGATCGGGTCCCTCTGATGTTGTTGTCAACAATTCGCTCGCATTCGGTGGCTACAATGCTGTCGCCCTTTTTGCCAAACCGGGCATATTGCCGGCGCCCGACCTGCGCTTTGCGCACGGCGTAGACACGCACGTCGCACCGGCCGGGGTCGGTCCGTGAAGAGTCGCGCCATCACTGGAATCGGAGTCGTCTCGTCACTGGGTATCGGTCGGGCCGAATTTTTTGCTGCAATGGCAGGTGGCGATTCGCTTGCAACGCGCGCTCGCAATCTGGCGGCGCGAGAGACGTCGCCAGAGGCCGAGGTGGGTGTCTCCTGCCGCTCCGATTCCAACGGACACGGACCGGAGCTCGCTGAGATTCCGAACTTCGATGCTGCCCAATACTTGGGTGAAAAGGGTCTGCGCACGCTGGACCGCCTCTCGAAGCTCCTTCTTGTCGCGTCGCGCCTGGCGCTTCATGATGCTCGTCTCAAACGAGACGGTTCCTGGCTAACGACAGACGGAAGCCGAGTCGGGATAGTCGTTTCGAATGCCTACGGGTCGCTCGAAGCCATCACTGAGCTTGATCGAGTGGCTACGCTGGAGGCCGCTCGATACATCAACCCCGCCAGGTTCCCGCTGACGGTGGCCAACAGCGCGGCGGGATACGCCAGCATATGGGAAGATCTCAGAGCGATGAACGTCAGCGTGAGTGATGGAAACTGCGGTGCGCTCGACGCCGTTGCCTGCGCGGATGTTTTTTTGGAGCAGGATCGCGCCGACGCGGTCGTCGTGGGTGGAGCGGAGGCGATAAGCGAGGCATTGATAGGGGCGTATGAGCGTTTGGGAAATCTTGCGGAGGGGGCGTTCATCGGGGAGGGCGCAGCCATGTTCGTGCTCGAGTCAGAACAGTCTGCTCGAGTTCGGGGTGCGGACGTGCTCGGCACGGTGTCGGGTTATGGAACGGCGTTCGTTCCGCCCGAGCGAGAAGCGGCTCTCGTTCATCCGTCGTCCACTGCGCTGGAGCGAGCGATTGGCGACGCACTTGCGGACGCAAACGTCTCTCCAAATGCAGTTGACATGACTGTGTCTGGACTGTCGGGACTGCGCGCTTTTGATGAAGCGGAGCTCGCTGCGATCGGAAGCGTACTCGGGCCAAAATCGTGCGTTGTTGCTCCAAAGTTGGCTATCGGAGAAACGCATGGAGCGGGCGGTGCGATGGGAGTTCTTGCCGCGCTAGCCTATTCGAACGTAAATGCGCCCACGCACCTCGCACGCGGTCGATATCGCGGAGCATCCACGGTGCTCGTCACCTCAATGGGATTCTACGGCAACGCATCGGCCCTCGTCGTGCGAAACTGCGCCGGATCCGCTCGGGTCGAGCGCTAGGCATTTCGACGGTCTCACTCGACCGTTCCATGAGGAAATTTACGATGAGCTGGATTGACATCAAAGCGCATGCCGAGCTCGCCCGCGTTCGCGACGCGCGAAAGCGCCAGGTTTATGGATTTCATCGCGAGTTTGAACTAGCCGGAATTCACAACCAGGTTGGTGGACGCCCAGTCACCAATTTCAGTTCGAACGACTACCTCGGACTCACCAATCACCCAAAGGTGAAGGAAGCGGCGCGGCGAGCGGTCGACAAGCACGCCTGCGGCCTGTCGAGCTCGCGCCTCCAGGCCACCACTGTCGAACACGTCGAACTCGAAAAGCGCTTTGCGCGCTGGATGGGATTCGAGTCGTGCTTGCTTTTTACTACAGGCTACCAAGCGATGCTTGGAACCATTGTCGCCCTAGCCGACAAGGACACGACGCTTGTGCTCGACGCGTACAGCCATGCCTGCATCCTCGACGGTGCATTTCTGGCGGCAGGCGTTCCCAAGAACGGTCCCGAAGTTCGATTCTTCAATCACAATTCGGCCAAGAGTCTCGAACGCATCCTCACCACGCGCGAACGAAAGAACGCGCTAGTTATCGTGGAGGGCGTCTACTCGCTGGACGGCGACACGGCCAATCTGAAGGAGTTCTTGGATATCTGCGAGAAGTACGATGCACCGATGATTGTCGACGACGCTCACGGTAGCGGGACCATGGGGCGGACGGGACGCGGCACGCTCGAGGCGATGGGACTGACTGGAAAGGCTCCGATCGTTGTGTCGACACTCAGCAAGACATTTGGCGGCATCGGCGGACTGCTATTCGGATCCGGCGAGATCGTCGAGCATGTTCAGCACACGGCGCGTAGCTTCATGTTCAGTGCTTCTCTGCCCATTCCGATTGTCGCGGCCGGGGCTACGATTCTGGGGTTGCTGGAGGAAGATGGCGAAACACTCGTCGCAGAGCTTCACCAGAAATCAGCCTATTTCCGGGCGAAGCTACTGGAGGCCGGATTCGACTTGGGTATAAGCAACACGCACATCATGCCGGTGATGTGTCGTGAGGAGCGAAAAGCGATTTTCATGCACCTGGCACTCTTCGAGTGCGGAATCATGATGGTCCCCATTATCTATCCCGGCGTGAAGCACGGAGAAGAGCGTCTGCGCATCAACGTGACCCGCGGCCACACGCAGGAGGATCTTGATAAGGCACTCGAACTCCTCAAGCAATATGGGGAGGCATTCTATGTACTATCCGGCGAGGATATTGGACCTCTCGAGGACTGAAATCGCAATCCAGTCGGCGGCGGCGCGACGCGCAAAGGGCCTGTTTTCGAGCAGCCGCCGATGGAATGCAGCGACGCGCGAAGAAGCCGCTCCACGGGCGACGGCTCTTTGGAGCATCGCTCTGCGCAATCGTATCGACTGGCTCTAGGATGTTCTGCTACGGGCGACCGACAGTTGCGCTAGGCATTTAGCTCGACCAGAACAGCCGTGATATTGTCTTTGCCCCCGCGCTCGTTGGCCACATCAATGAAACTACTGACTGCCGCAGCTCCCCCTATCGAGACGATCGAAGGAATGTCATCTTCCCGCAAGTAACCGTGCAGGCCATCGCTGCACAGGAGAAAGCGTCTGCTCGCGGTCACGGGGACCGCCCGCGTGTCGACCTGCACGTATTCTCGATTTCCAACTGCCCGTGTGATGACATTCTTGAGCGGGGACCGTGCTGCGTCCTCGCGCGAGATCAATCCCTGCTTGATTTGCCAGGCGATGAGCGTGTGATCCTCGGTGAGCTGTTCGACGGACGTTCCATCCACGCAATAGATACGGCTATCGCCAACCTGTGCGGTAATCGCATAGTCGCCGAGCACGAGAAGTGCACTGATGGTCGTTCCCATCCCGCTCTTGTCGCGGTCGATTTCCGCGATCGAAAAGACGAAGTATGTTGCCGCCTGGACGGCGCTCTCCATCAGCCGGCATGCCGAGGAGACATCCTCGTCGGACAGTGGGTCGACAAGCAGGTGCAAGGCTCCGATCCCTCGCTTGGCCATGCCGTGAAGAGTGTCAATGGCTTCCTGACTCGCAACCTCACCCGCCGCGTGTCCCCCCATCCCGTCTGCCACGACGTAGAGACCTAGCTCGTCGTCCACGAGAAACGCGTCCTCGTTGCACTCCCGCTTGCGACCCAAGTCCGTCCGACCATAACCGACAGATCGATATCGCCCGGACCTTCGCAACCCGCGAGCCGGCACGCTGGCCCCGGTGGGTGCGTCGCGATCCAACAATGCAGTGGGCACCTTGGGGTCGCTAGCCGTCATGAGATAACTCCCCGCAGTATAGCGTGCCTACGCGCAGACGTCGCCTCACCCAGTCACTCTTAAAGCGGGGAGGGCAAGAGAACTTCAGTACCTAGAGCGGTTTTCAATCGCATGGAACAGTCTTCGCAATGCTCGAGCCTTCCACGCGAGGCTCGAACATCACGAAAACCTTGGGCATTGTTCTGGGCTCCGCCCGGATGATCGAGACGAGCATCGTTCTCCGCGCGGTGAACCGGTGCCATAGGGCAACCGTCGGTCTCCCGTAGCAGAATGTCCAAGAGCCAGACGACAGGAATACGCACGGCGAGGTTCGAAAGAGCCGCCGCCCCTCGAGCGCCAACTTCGAGCCTCGCTTCATTCTATCGGCGGCTGCTCTAGTGTACCCTTGCCACGTGGCAGGTTCTCCGACTCGCGGACTGGGACTTGGAGGCGCGGATATCGCACTCGCGACGCTTGTCGTCGTGGTCATCGGATTGATGATCGTTCCGCTTCCAACCTGGGCACTCGACATCCTCCTTGCGGCGAATCTATCGGCGTCTGTTTCCATCCTTCTTGTCGTCTTATACGTCCCCGATGCTATCGGAATTGCGACGTTTCCAACGCTGCTCCTGCTCACGACGCTCTTGCGTCTGGCGCTCAACGTCTCCTCGACTCGCCTGATCCTGCTTCAAGCGGAAGCAGGAGAGGTCATTCGGGCATTCGGCACATTCGTGGTGCGCGGGAATTACATCGTCGGAGCTGTTGTCTTTCTCGTTCTCACGATCATTCAGTTCCTCGTCATCGCTAGGGGATCGGAGCGAGTGGCCGAAGTAGGTGCTCGGTTCGTTCTCGACGCGATGCCCGGAAAACAGATGGCGATCGATGCGGAATTGCGTTCGGGTGGAATCGACGGGAGCGAAGCACGGCGACGGAGACGCCTCCTGCAGCGTGAGAGCCAGTTCTACGGCGCGATGGACGGCGCCATGAAATTCGTCAAGGGCGATGTCATCGCCTCGCTCATCATCTTGATCATCAACTTGCTTGGGGGCCTCGCGATTGGAAGCGCCATCAAGGGAATGTCCACCGTCGCGGCTCTCAAGCGCTACGGACTGCTCACAATCGGCGATGGACTCGTCACTCAGATTCCGGCGCTGGTCTTGTCAACGGCGGCCGGCGTGCTCGTCACACGCGTCGCGAGCGAAGATGTCGACACTTCGCTCGGCGAGGAGCTTGCACGTCAACTCCTCGGAGTCCCGAAAGCACTTCAGATTGCTAGTGGATTCGTGCTTATTCTCGCCCTCGTCCCCGGAATGCCAACGGCGCCTTTCGCGCTCATCGCAGCATTGCTGTTCTTCGTCGGCCGCGCTCGGGCTCGACACAAGACGATCGAAGCCCGGCGGGACACAGCAGAACTGACGAGAAACCTTGGCGGCCGCGCGGGTTCGGGAGAGCCGCAGTTCGTCCCTATCATGGCTCCGTGGAGCGTCGAGGTGAGTGCCGACCTGGACCCGACGCTAGACGCAGAGCCTCGCGGGATTCGCACGGTGGTCATGGATCTTCGACGCCAGATCTTTGCAGAGCTCGGAGTTCCTCTCCCAATGCCGCGCGTTCGCTCGCTCGCGCAGCTACCGGATCGACATGTCATTTTGTCGCTGCATGAGATCCCTACACTTGTGGCCGAGGTTCCACGAGAGCTCGAGAACACGGAGATCCCATCGTTTGTTGAGAAACTTGCTATCGACCTATTGCGTTCTCGTTCTGCAGACTTCCTTGGACTAGCCGAGGTGCAGCGATTGCTTGACGAGCTCGAGCAGTATGCGCCGGCGACAGTTCGAAGTGTCGTCCCGAAGCCTGTCTCGCTGATCCTGCTCACCGATGTACTGAAACGCCTGGTCGAGGAGCGGATATGCGTGCGCGACCTCCGCGGAGTGCTCGAGAGTTTGTCGACTGTGGCGAACACTGAGAAGGATCCACTCGGACTCGCGGAATACGCAAGGAGCCAAATGCGACGCGCCATTACCTACGGCCTGACTGGCGGTTCAGGTCAACTCGACGTCGTCTTGCTCGATTCCGTCATCGAAGAAACCGTTCGTCGAGCCGTGACACGGACCACGTCGGGTTCATTTCTCACGCTGGCGCCTCACGCTGCACGAGACGTCCTTGCTTCCATCACCCATGCTGTAAAGAGCGCCGAGCGCCCTCCAGCACCCGTCGTGATCCTGACTCAACCGGACATACGACGCTTCGTTCGCAAACTCGTGGAACCAGAAATGCCATCCGCGTGGGTCGTGAGTTTTGCGGAACTTCTCCCCGAAGTGGCGCTCAAGCCGATCGCGCGCGCGGTTGCGTCCTAGAAGATGGAAACATCTATCTTCAGAGTCTTCTCTATTCTCACATTTTCTGACGGATCATTTTCCTCGGCACGACGCCACTTCGCATCACAAGCTGTTTCGCTTCCTGCTGCAGCATCGGGTGCACCTTCTTCGTCCCAAGGAACATCCCAAGAAGCTGCGCATTGATCCCCGCAAGTTTTTTCAAAGCGCGCGAAGCAGCACGCATGTCCCCAGCGCCTGCCGACGCAAACGCCCGAGCACGCCACATTTGCACACGCATCTCCGAGAGTTCCGCGTCTTCAGGGTCGAACACGTCTAGAAGCTCCACGGCCTTTTTTGCTTGTCCGGTCCGTCCCCAAGTCTCTGCAGCAACGACCGCAAACATAGCGCGCGTCTTGACGTCCTGCTGTTTGCCGATTTCCATCCGATCCACGAGCGCCTTTGCCTCCGGAAGCTCTCCAAGTTGCAAGTGAATCGTCGCTCGCATGCACCTGACTTGGTCGGCGACTGGCGCTAGCTGTTTTGACAGGTCGATCCCTTCGAGCGTCGCGAGGCCCGCGCGAGGGTCCTCTTGCATTTGGAGCTGCGCTCGCGCTATCGCCGCCTGGACGTCCCCCTTCTTGAAGTCTGCCTCGATCTGTTTTAGCGCATCCTTGCGCCCCTGTTCATTCTCGTTGGCTGACCGAAGGATCGCCCCGAGTCGCCTGGACTTTTTCACGTATCCGACGAACCAGAATGCGGCTCCGCCTCCAATCGCGGTCAGAAGTCCAGCAGCAATGACCGGGATGATGCTCCAGTGCGCAAGGGCGATTGCGAGCCCCCAAATAACCAGCGCTACTGGAATGACCCGGAGCGAAATCTTTCCAAAATCGACCGATGGTCCATCCATTGCGCTGGATTGCGGCGATGCAAGCTCCCGTAGCTCCCGTTGCAAAGCAGATGGGTTTTTCTTTTTCTTGCGAGGGGCGGGCGTCAAGGTCCCGGATTTGGAATCAGGCACCACCCGCGAATAGCGCGAGCCAGGGTCATGTGCCAAGCCCTCCCTTCTGCCACCGTCTTGTGCCGCTCGGCGAAGACCTTTCCAGGGGTTGTCGGGCCTCGTCGCGTGGTCGGGATCGTAGTCGTTATCCTTGACGGCGATGTGGAGTGAACGTCATCGCAGGTCACGTTGCCGTCGACGACAACGTCAAGGCCAACGATCACGCCATGGAAAAGGGAACACGGGAAGGCCGGCGTATTTCGGTCGAAACCGAGCGAGGCCGGCGTCGAGTCGCCCGGAGCCTACTTCCCGTAGGCGACCTCGAGCCGTTTCATGACGCCAGCAACCGAAGCAAGGGGTAGAGCCGCATAGCCGCCAAGGGCGGTATCAGCGAGTGATACCTCGGAGTAAGGTCGAACCCGGCAGATAGTCGGCGTATTCCGGTCGAAACCGAGCGAGGCCGGCGGCGAGTCGCCCGGAGCCTACTTCCCGTAGGCGAGGACGCTCGCCACCGGGATCGCGAAGGGATCGACCGAAAGACACCGGCTTTCTAGGCGACCTGAGCTTCATTCGTTCGTGCGGCTACCGCGTCGTTGATTTTCACGCTTACGATCTTCGAGACACCCGGTTCAGGCATTGTGACACCATAGAGGACATCTACGGCCTGCATCGTGCGTTTGATGTGCGTAATAATAATAAATTGTGAACGATCGGTCATCGAACGAACGATATCATTATATCGGGCAACGTTTGCTTCATCGAGCGGCGCGTCCACTTCATCCAGAATACAGAATGGTGAAGGCTTAATTTGAAATATCGCAAACACCAAACTCACCGCAGTGAGCGCTTTCTCGCCACCACTCATCAATTCGATGCTCGATAGTTTCTTCCCAGGAGGCTGTGCGACGATGTCAATACCTGTCTCGAGAATATCGTCCGGTTGGGTCAGTCGAAGCTCCGCGCGTCCCCCAGCAAACATGCGGGGAAATACAACCTGGAATCGGGCATTGACGGCCTGAAATGTTTCTTCAAAAAGTCGTTTCGATTCGCGATTCATCTGATGAATCGCGCGGGTCAAATCGGACAACGCCTTGTCCAGGTCCGCTCGCTGTATCGTATGCGTATCGAGCCGCTGCTGCGCCTCGGCATGCTCGCGCACCGCATCCAGGTTGACTGGACCCATTCGCTCAATGAGCCGAGCCAGCTCGTCAATGCGTGCATGAAGCACGTCGTCCGGTGGTGGACGCATATGGTAATCGCCCACGACGCGGGGCAACGAGAGGCCGCGAAACCGTTCGGCAATCCCACTGACGAGATGGCCTACCGCTAGCTCCCGTTCGCGCAGCGCCAGCTCATGCTCACGCAGCTCTTCCCGGACCGAGTCGGCAAATTCGCGCGCATCCTTGAGGGCCCCCTCACGTTGAATCAGCCCGGCTCGAAGAGCCTCGAAGTTGGCGCGAACCTGGGTGAGCTGGTCGACAGCTACGAGCGCCGCATCACGGGCTTCGCCTAGGGCTTTCAAGTGCGCTTGATGCTCCGCCGCCGCTTCTCGCAGGGCGCTGGCGTTGCGTTCCATCTCGGCCTGCAGCCTCGAAGACCGATCTTCTAGCTCCTTCGCGCTGATGATCAGCCTGGCTACAGTTCCGCGCAGGGAAGCCAGTTTCTCGCGAACTCCCGCTATACCGACTTTGCTCGACGTAACACTCTGCCTCTGCAAGTCGACGTCACCCTGCGCCAGAGCGAACGCAGCCTCCACCTCACCTAGTTCCGCAGATGCCCCCTGCGCACGAACTTGTGCCTCAGCGAGGTTTCGCGCAGCGTGGTCTTTCTCACTCTCTGATGCAGAATACTCCAGCGTCATCTCGGCGTCTTCCGCTGAGAGATTCGTGAGCCGTCGCGTCAACGAATCCAGCTTCTCGATCGCCTTCTGTCGGTCCTTTTCCGCCGTGAGAAGGCTGAGCTCACTGGAATGCGCGAGCGTTCGCGCAGAATCTACTCCCGCGCTCGTGCGCGCGAGCTGTGCTCGCGCAGATAGCAACGCTTCAAAGTGCTGCGACACCTCGAGCTGCAGCGTCTCAATTTGTAGCGCCAGTTCACGCATCTCGAGCTGACTGTCGAGAACGGCAGTAGCCACAGCATCGCCTTGACCACCCTCGATTCGCCCGTCAGGTCGAACGACCGCACCATCCAGCGTCACGAGAGCCGCTCGGATGCCGGCGTCCCGTAGTCCTAAGGCGCTCTTCAGATCTCGAACCACGAGAGCATCCCCGATGACAGCCATTACGAGAGCTTCATCATCGGGCGCAAACCGAACCACGTCGGCCAATCTGGCAATGACCTCTCCGCTCGAACCATAACCGTGGTCAAGCGACGGAAGTGCCGCCGCGGCAACATACGAAGAATACAGAGGAAGGATCGCGGCCCGACCTTGATGCTGGCTCGCAAGCTGACCGAGAAGTGCAATGCCGCTCTCGATATCCCGCACAACCACATCCTCGAGACGTGAACCGAGCAGTCCGGCGAGGGCGGGAATCAACTCAGCAGGGACTTCGATGTGATCGGACAATAGTCCCGCGAGGCACCCATGTTCTGTCGCGAGAAGCGCCTTGGTTCCGGCGCCGATTCCATCGAGGCGAGTACGAACTTCAGCGAGCGCATCGTGACGCGACCGCTTGCCTGAAAGCGCAGACTGTGCCCTTTCGAACTCAGATTCGCGCTCGTGAAGGACGTTCTTGTCGACGACAAGCTGGTTTTCGAGTCGGCCCAACTCATCGACCGCCGCCCGATGTTCGTCGCGTAGCCGGACAGCGTCCGCTTCGATGCTTTTTGCTGCCGCGTCGTGGTCCGCTATGGAACTTGCGAGCGACTCGCGCTCGACGCGGAGTCGGTCGAGGCGCGACACCATCTCCGATCTGCGACGTTCGAACGCGACGAGCTGCGCCTCCGAGCTGGCAATCTGCGCTCGCATCGAAGCGATGACTTGACGAATGCTTGATAGGCGTTCGCTTAGAACAGACTGATCGGCAGCGCGACAAGCGAGCGACGCCTCCTCCGCTTCCAGTCGAATAGCCTGAAGGCGTTCCTCGTCTTCAAGACTAGAAACGGAGTGCATGACCGACTCCCGCTCTGCGGCCAGCCTTTGAGCCTGATCGGTCACGTCGGCGAATTCCTCTCGGGCCGTCTTCTGCCGCTCCTCGAGTGATGCCATCCGGTCACTGACCCGCCCGACGACTGCTTGCTCTGAATTCACAGCGTTGTCCGCCGCAAAGCTAGAGGTTTTAGCCTCCTCGACGACTGCTTCGGCTTCGTCAACCTCCAGCCGAATGGCCTCGATACTGGTCTCACACTCATGAAGAACGGATCGCGCACGGTCGTGAGACTGCGCGAGGTCTTGACAGGTGGACGACTCCAGTTTGCTCCATCCGACGAGTTCGAGATACCGATGGGAAGCTTCATAAAGCTGGAGGTCTTCGAGCTCGCCGCGGTAAGTCACGAAACGTTCTGCCTTAGCGGCTTGGCGCCTCAGAGTAACCAGATTATGCTCGATTTCCCGAATGATATCGCTGACGCGAAGCAAGTTTTGCTGGGTCAGCTCCATCTTCCTTTCAGCTTGCTTCTTGCGGCTCTTGAACTTGGTGATTCCCGCCGCTTCCTCAATGAGTAGACGGCGGTCCTCAGGCTTCGCGCTGACGATAAGTCCAACCTTTCCCTGCTCGACGATCGAGTAGGCTTTCGTCCCGGCTCCCGTGCCGAGAAACAGGTCGGTGATATCTCGCAACCGAACCGGAGTCTTATTGACGAGATACTCGCTCTCTCCCGTTCGGAAGAGTCGCCGGGTCACCGCAATTTCTGCGTAGGCACGATATTCGAGTGGCATTTCATCGGGAATATCATTCTCAAATGTGAGGGTCACCTCCGCGAAATCATGAGGGACGCGCGACTCGCTTCCGTTGAAGATGACGTCCTCCATAGAGCGGCCGCGCAGGTGACGAGCACTTTGTTCCCCCATGCACCAACGTATCGCGTCCACGACGTTCGATTTGCCGCAGCCGTTGGGTCCGACGATCCCGAGAACGTCATGGTCGAATCGCAGCACGGTGCGGTCGACAAACGACTTGAAGCCTACAAGTTCAAGCTTCTTGATCTTCATCCGTACTTCGGCCTTTCCGCGCGTGTGACAAGAGGGAAAAAACCTGATGTCACTTCACATATCGTCATGGACCAAATCCACCTCTACCGCCAGCCAGACGTTCAGAGCAAGCCCAAAACGGAGAGAACCGACCGGACAAAAAAGCGAACCACTTCAAATCGATTCGGCAATTCCTCGCCCGAGTGGGCGCATATCTTGCGCGAACGTTTGCGTTTTCAGTCTAAATGCCAAGCGCTACTGGCTTTGGCGGTGACCTTGACAGAGTGCCAACGCCGCCATACTCAAAGACTATGCCCACTTACGAGTATTCGTGCGCGGCTTGCGGCCATGGGTGGGAACAAGTTCAGCGCATCACTGAGCCTGCGTCGGTGCTGTGTCCCAAGTGCATGAAATTAGAAGCACATCGGCTTATTAGCGGTGGGACGCACTTCATTCTTAAGGGCGGTGGCTGGTATGCGGATCTGTACTCATCTGCGAAGTCCGCGCCGGGGACGTCGTCCGCACCGCCGCAGTCTGACTCAACAACTGCAGCGCCTGCGTCCGGAAGTGATGGTGCAGGTAGTGGCGGATCGCCGGCAGCGACCGCGAAGCCTGCCTCTCCAACTACCGCCGCTTCGTCTGCCAGCGTCAGCTGACCAAACGGTTGGGGCGTCGCTTCGCTGTGTTGCGGCAGAGCTGATTCGTTCAAGGACCCGCTTGCTTCCGACAGGCGCGCCGTTTGATGCTGGCAACTCCGGGTAGCTCCCGATCTCGACCGATCTCTTTCCGTAAGAAATGGTCATGTTCGGGATACATGGCATGACGGTACGGGCTGCGAATGGCGGATTGCTGCTCGTTTTGTCGGAAGTTCGGGCACAGAATTCCGAGGGGCTGATCCTGTCGGAGCTCAATCATGGCGAACCGGGCATCTCGAGGCCATGGAGGCGCAGGGCATCATGACGCCGCTCGCACTTGACGTCCCGCTCCTGCTACGTAGGAGCTCACATGACCACACTCGTCGTGCACCCGATCGCCCGCGGGCTTCGTGGAAGTGTCCCGGTTCCGTCAGACAAAAGCATTGGTCACAGAGCGGTGCTGATTGGGGCTCTTTGCGAAGGGGACACCCGTATTGAAGGGTTTTCCCACGGGGAAGACAACGTATCCACGATTAATGCCCTTAGGGCGATGGGCGTCCGAATCGACGAACCGTCGTTGACGTCTCTGCTGGTCCATGGCGTTGGGCTCGACGGACTCCAACAGCCGAGCGCTCCGCTCGACTGCGGCAATTCCGGCACGACGATGCGACTGTTGTGTGGTTTGCTCGCCGGTCAACGATTTAGCGCAGTGCTCGTGGGTGACGAGACGCTGTCGCGCCGCCCCATGATGCGCGTCGTCGGCCCGCTGCGTGCGCGAGGCGCAGCGATAACGGGTCAACCGCATCCAGCTCGCAAATCCGAAGTGGTCGCACCCCTTTGCGTCGGACCGCTTCCTCGTGGATCTGAGCTCTCTGCTCTGGAGTGGGCCAGCGAGATATCAAGCGCCCAGGTCAAGAGCGCGATTTTGCTCTCCGGACTGTATACGGCCAGGATAACCCGCTTTTCGGAACCGACGCTTTCTCGCGATCACACCGAGCGTCAATTGAAAGCTCTTGGATGCCCGCTGCGAACGTCGGGAACTCTCGTTGAGCTCAATCCGCTGAACTGGAACCGGCGAATGGAAGCGACAAGCATCGCAATTCCCGGGGATGTTTCAGCTGCAGCATTTGCTCTTGTTGCAGCGCAAGTCATCTCGAATTCGGAGGTCACGGTTCGGGACGTAGGCGTCAACCCGACGCGCACCGGATGGTTAGACATTGCGCGTGATATGGGGGCGGGAATTTCTGTGTCATTCCGAGGTGACCAGGGCGGCGAACCGGTCGCCGACCTTCGCGCGTGGAAAAAGCCACTTTGCGCCATCGCGATCGGCGGCGAAACCATTGGCCGTGCGATTGACGAAATTCCCATCGTATGTGCCCTCGCCGCCCACGCCGATGGCACGACGCGAATCAGAGACGCACAGGAGCTCCGCCATAAGGAAAGCGACCGCATCGCGACGATGACCGCGGTACTTCGCGCCTTCGGTATTCGGTGCGTCGAACACCCGGACGGACTCGATATTGAGGGTCATCCGTCGGCATTCGACCCGGCGGACATCGACAGTCGGGGCGATCATCGCATCGCGATGACCGCAGCGGTGTTGGCTCTCAGCGCGCGCGGACCGACCACGATCCGCAACGCCGCATGCATTGGCACGAGCTATCCCAAGTTCGTCGAAAACCTGCGGACGCTCGGCGCCACGATAGAAGTCATCACTGAAAGCGACGCCGCATGAGATCTTCTCCGATCGTCACCATCGATGGCCCCGCCGGCGCAGGAAAAAGCACGATAGCGCGGCTTCTTGCGAATGCGCTTGGATACGTTCTCGTCGACACGGGCGCCATATACCGCGCGGTCGCACTTGCAGCGCGAGAGTCAGGCATCGACTGGAATGACGCTGAGCAAATGGGCAGTTTGGCCGCGTCGCTAGTCGCCCGTTCGGCGATCTCCTTCGAACGCGTCGACTCCACGGGATTGCGCGTTCTCATCGAAAGCAAGGACGTTTCCGAGGTGATACGATCGCCGGAAATCGCTCGAGGAGCGAGTTTGGTCTCGGCACATGCGGGCGTTCGGGATGCCCTGCTTGAAATGCAGCGCCGAACTGGGCGCGACGGCGGAGTCGTCCTCGAAGGTCGCGACATTGGTACTGTCGTATTTCCCGATGCCGAGGTGAAGTTTTTCCTGACCGCACGACCGGAAGTCAGAGCCCGAAGGCGCTTCGATGAGTTGAAATCGAAGGGTGCAGCGGTGTCCTACGAAGAAACACTGCGCGAAGTCTCGCTCCGTGACAAGCAGGACACCATGCGCGCTGTCGCCCCACTTCGCCAAGCAGCCGATGCTATCGTCGTGGACGACTCGGATAGCAGTATCGAGGAGACCGCAGCGCTCATGACTGCCCACGTCCGGAGCCGGAGTGCGCTCGGGTGACTCGACTGCGTGCGGCCCATTTCGTCATTTGTTCGGTTCTCGTTTCTGGTTGCGGGAGATTCAGCCAGACCCGGTCGGGGACTCCCACTGTTGAACCTCAATGGCAGGATGCTTTGGACGGACCGCCCGACCTTCTCGTCGCCATTCGCCCTCGCGCCGCTCGACGTGATTCCGTGGTCGGACCGCTTCTTGAGCGCCTGATCGACACGGGCCGCCAACGCAGCCGGATTATCGCGTCCACCCGCATGCTCGAAGTCATGGAGGACGCCGACGAGGTCATCGTATCCCTCCACGGTTCCGAGGATAGGACTGGACTGTCTCTCGGTCCCGGTGATCTCCTGGTCGTGCGAGGCGTTCGCGCTGACGTCGATCCTGCCCGGTTGGTGGACGGTGACGGCAACATGCTGTGGTCTGAGGGACCCAACGGCCCGGTGCGAGAACTTGTCCGCGACCATGCGAGCGACGTAGCGATGCCTCAAGACGCCTCCCTTTTCGAACTCCCCAGTCGAACCTGGGTCATCGCCACCGGAGCAGCCCGCGTTCATGCTCGCCAGGCCTTTGCGCGTCCCACCAGCAAACAGGACCCTGGCGGATGGACGGACGGACTTGCCTCTGCTCACTTGGACGGGCACGCGTTGGCTCGGCGACTTCCCGATCTCCATCGATACACAGAGTTCGGACCGATCCTCCGGAATCTCACATCTGTCGATTTCTTGCTCCCGAGCGGTTCCGAGAGATCCATTCGAGTCACGCTGAAATACGCCAGTCCGGGAGCCGCAAGCCAAGCTGAATCGACGGTGCGATCCGTCCTTCTTGCCGTCGGGCACGCCAATTCGTTACCCCCCATGTGGCGATACGCCCTGACGATGGCGCGTGTCACATGGGAAGGCAAAAGTACGATTGTTACCGATGTTCCGTGGCCCACGAAATCGGCTTCCGAGAGCTCCCCCGCTCTGGATCATGGCGCAGAATCCACGCCGAACGATGCTGCCGGAGGGCTCATGGAGACCCGGCCTTCCCTTTGACAGGAAGGCCATTGCGAGCTAATGGCTCCGTTCCGCCAGAGCGGGGCGTAGGGTCCGCCCCCGTTTTCTTGGCACCGCTGACATCTACTATACCAACCCCAACGCGCGCGCGTCGCGACACAAAGACGGACCGTCGAGGACTTCCCCAGGCAAATGTCGACCGAAACCACTGCCCTGAGCTCCACAGGGAAAACAACGGAGGAGGCTGTCACTCACGCGGACAGCTTTGCGTCTCTATTTGAATCCAGCATCGCAGCTGGTGACTTTGGCAAGGAGGGGGAGATCGTCAAAGGGACGGTTGTCGCCGTCCAGCGTGACAATGTCGTCATCGACATAGGTGGCAAGAGTGAGGGGATCATCGCCCTCGTCGAGTTCACCGGTGCCGACGGCAAGCCAACCGTCAAGCCCGGCGATGAAGTCGACGTGTTCATCGAGAGCCGGGAAAATGACGATGGTCTTGTGACGCTTTCGAAAGAGAAAGCGGACAAGATGAAGGTTTGGGATGAGATTTCGGCTGCGTGCGAACGCGACGAACTCATCGAAGGAACTATCAGCCAGCGCGTGAAGGGAGGCCTTTCGGTCACCATCCGCGGCGGGGTGAAGGCGTTTCTCCCTGGGTCCCAAGTCGATCTGCGTCCGATCCGCAATCTCGACAAGCTCATAGGGCAAACCTACGAATTTAAGGTCATCAAGTTCAATAAGAAGCGCGGCAACATCGTCCTGAGCCGGCGAGTGCTCCTTGAACGTGAGCGCGACGAACAGAAGACCAAGACGCTTCAGACCCTCGAAGAGGGCAAGATGGTCCACGGAGTCATCAAGAACATCACCGAATACGGTGCGTTCGTGGACCTCGGCGGTATCGATGGGCTGCTCCACATCACGGACATGAGCTGGGGACGCGTTAACCATCCGTCGGAGCTGTTTCAGGTCGGCGACGAGGTGACAGTCCGCGTTCTCAAGTACAACGCCGAGACCGAACGCGTTTCGCTCGGCCTGAAGCAGACCCAAGAGGATCCTTGGACTCACGCGGAAGAGGCCTATCCGCCGGGCAAGAAGATCCGTGGAAAGGTGCAGTCGATCACCGACTACGGCGCGTTCGTCGAACTCGAGCCGGGAGTCGAAGGGCTCATTCACGTCAGTGAGATGTCGTGGACCAAGAAGGTCAAGCATCCGAGCAAACTGCTCGAAGTTGGGCAGGAGCTCGAGTGCCAAGTGCTCGAGGTGGACGCCAAGAGCAAGCGTATTTCTCTAGGACTCAAGCAGCTCGAGCCCGATCCCTGGTCGCTCTTTACCGAGAAGTACAAGCCAGGTGACAAGATCTCCGGCAAGGTGCGCAGCATCACCGACTATGGCGTGTTCATCGGCATCGAAGAAGGCGTCGATGGCATGGTCCACAAGAGCGACATATCGTGGACCGCAAAGATTAACAATCCGAGCGACCTTTATAAGAAGAATGACGATGTCGAAGCGATCATTCTGTCGATTAACCACGACGAGAAGAAGGTCAGCCTCGGTGTCAAGCAGCTATGGGATGATCCGTGGCCCACAATCTTCAATGAGTTTCCGCCTGGAAAGACGGTGGCTTGCAAGGTTCTCAGTGTCGTCGACTACGGTGTATTCGTTGCGCTGCGTGATGGAGTCGAGGGTCTAATCCCACAGAACGAACTCGTCGTCGCCAAGGACGAGAGTGGCAATGATCAGGAGCTCCGCGTGGGCGAGGAGTGCAACGCTGAGATCGCGAATATCGATACTCAGGAACGTCGGCTCACGCTCTCCATGCGACTCGGCGAGGCGGTGGCATCGAGTCCCGCGAGCGATACCAAGCCGCATGCGCGTGCCAGCAAAGCTCCGAAAAAGTCCGCAGCCGCTGAAGCAGCAGGCGGAACCATCGGAGAGCTCATCAAGCAGAAGCTCGGAAGTAAACTCGCGAGTTTGGGCGCCGAGAAGCAGTCTGACAAGGTTGACGACGTCGAAGGCGAAAGCGTCGACGAAGAGGAACCTAGCTGAGGACAACCCTAACTGAGGGTGGCCAAGCCTGCGCATAGATGATCTATGCGGAGCGCTGGGCCACCTTCTTCGTCAGACATGTCCGATCAAATTTGGGCGCCATGGCGCATGGAATACATTCTCGGTTCCAAACCCGAGGGATGTATCTTTTGTGACTTTGCGACAGCGAAACCGGAAGCATATAGGGCAAAGCTGGTTCTTCTCGTAGGGCCCCACGCCCTCGTCTGCTTGAATCGCTTCCCATTTTCGTCATCGCACTTGCTTGTTGCTCCCAGACGCCACGTGGCCGAACCGGGCGATCTCCCGCTCGACGAGTACGACAGCACCATGCGCCTCGTACGCCTCGTCGCGACGCGACTCAAACAGGCTACGCACGCGGACGGACTCAATATTGGCATCAATGTGGGGAGGCCCGCAGGTGCCGGAATTGCCGACCATATGCACGTTCACGTGGTACCAAGGTGGATCGGAGATTCAAATTTCATGCCGGTGATCGCGGATACCCGGGTCATGCCCGAATATTTGTCGGAATCGTTCGATAGACTACGGGCTTCGTTCGCGGACCTTGAGGGAGAACATCCCGTCGACTGAGGTGTAGCGCGGACGCCCTACGACTCGCGGTGGGACGCGAGCAATGAGACGACACCCATGTCGGAACTCCCTATGCATAACTGGCGGCGGGTCATCTTTCTTGCCGTGAGCGCATCGATTGCAGCCTTCCTGGTGATTGCTGCTCGCGACGTGATGCTACCGTTCGTTCTGTCACTTCTGATTGCCTACGTTCTGACGCCGCTGGTGACCGCGGTGGAAGGACGCCGCGTTCCTCGTCCTCTGGCGATCATTTTCGTCTACGTCATGGTTCTCGGTTCTCTCGCAGTCTTCATTCGGGGAGCCGCACCTAGAATCGGGACCGAGTTCAGGAGATTGCGCAGCGAGCTTCCCGAACTCGCGGATCAGGTCAAACGAGATTGGCTTCCTTCTGTCTCCGACCGACTTCGATCCATGGGAATCGAGCCAGCCGCGAGTGCGCGGCGGATCGGTTCTCCTTCAGCCGAAATGCTTCCGAATGCGTTCGTGATTCGTCCCCAGCCGGACGGGTCCTTCGGAGTTGACGTTGGAAAGGGCGTCATTGTCACCCAGACCAAGGGAGGCTGGCGTGTCGAGGGCACAGACGACGAAGATGGTCCGTTCGACCCCAATCGTGTGATCGCCGATGCTCTTGGCAAGACGTTCGCCTACGCGCGAAACAATTCGCTGGAGGTCGCCCTCGCCGTTCGCGATGTCATCTCTGGCATCAGTCGAGTCATTTTTGTTTTCTTCATCACGCTGATGCTTGCGGCGTACACAATTCTCACCAGAGAACGCATCGTTTCGTTCTTTCGTAGTCTCTTCGACCCGACGTGCCGCTCAGGCTTCGACCGGCTCATCGCGCGGATTGACGATGGGCTCTCGGGAGTCGTTCGCGGTCAGCTTATTATTTGTGGAATCAACGGCGTCCTCAGCGCGATCGGATTCGCCATGGTCGGCCTTAGGTACTGGCCAGTCATGGCCCTCGTCGCGGCGATTTGCTCGCTGGTTCCCATTTTTGGATCGATTGCGAGCGCCGTTCCTGCCGTAGCGGTAGGACTGACCCAAGGAATGGGAACGAGCGCATTCGTGCTCGCGTGGATTGTCGGCATTCACCAGCTCGAAGCAAACGTTCTAAATCCCAAAATTCTTGGAGACGCAGCGAAAATTCACCCTGTACTTGTGATCTTCGCCCTCCTTGTGGGAGAGCACTTCTTCCACGCGATCGGGGCACTACTCGCGGTGCCTGTGCTGTCGATCGCGCAGAGCATTTTTCTCCACGTTCGCGCTGCGATCGACGACCCCAAGACGCAAACAACCGACGTGTGAATTGACCACGCGGTCGACGAGCATTGCGAGCACTTTGCCTCCGGGCATCGACGCCGAGACCTTGGCCCATCACGACCGCGCTGGCGATTGGGTCTCGAAGTCCCCCCCCCTCTCGTAGGCAAGAAGTACGGGCTGCCACGGCTCGCGCGATGGGAAACATGCGCAGCAGCCCCAAGGGTGGCTACTCGGAGATTAGTGTTCGCTTGTACTACCGTTTACGCTCAAGCTGCCGAATGTCGCGGACGGCTCCTCGAGCTGCACTGGTGGTCATGAGTGCATAGGCCTGCAGCGCGACCGAGACCTCGCGTTCACGCTTCGGTTTCCATGCCGCCGTGCCCCGCGAATCCATCGCCAGACGACGCTTTGCAAGCTCGCCTTCCGATACGACGAGATCAAGCGTCCGTCTTGGGATGTCAATGCGAATTGTGTCACCCTCCTCCACGAGACCAATGGTCCCCCCTTCGGCGGCCTCCGGTGAAACATGGCCAATGCTCAGACCTGAGGTGCCTCCGCTGAATCGGCCGTCAGTGATGAGCGCACAGGCCTTGCCAAGCCCCTTTCCCTTCAAGAATGAGGTTGGATAGAGCATCTCTTGCATTCCGGGACCGCCCCGAGGTCCTTCGTACAGAATGACCACTACGTCTCCGGCAACGATCTTGTCTGCGAGGATCGCCTCGCTTGCGGCTTCCTGGGAATTGAATACACGAGCTCTCCCCTCGAACTTCAAGAGCGATGCGTCGACGCCTGCGGTTTTCACGATGCAACCATCCACGGCCAAATTTCCGTGGAGGACTGCCAGTCCGCCATCGCGCGCATAGGCGTGCTCGACCTCGCGGATGCATCCTTGCGTTGCATCGCTATCTGCATTCGCCGCCCTCGCATTCTGGGAAAACGCAACCTGATTGCGAACCCCTCCGGCCGCTGCCAATGCGAGCTCCCGCGCTTCGGGTGAGGAGGAATTCCTGCGAATGTCGTTCGCGTCGATAGCGTCCCCTAGTGTCCTCGCGTGGACCGTTCCGACATCCCGATGGATCAGGCCGGCGCGATCGAGAGCGCCGAGGATTGTAAAGATGCCACCAGCGCGATGAACGTCTTCCACGTGATAGTGGGAAGATGGTGCCACGCGGCAGATGTTTGGGATCAATCGAGAAAGCCGGTCAATGTCTGCCATCGCAAACTTCACGCCTGCCTCTTCGGCGATCGCGAGAAGGTGCAAGACCGTGTTGGTCGATCCGCCCATGGCGATGTCGAGCGCCATCGCGTTTTCGAACGCATCGAACGTCGCGATGCTGCGCGGGAGAACGGATCGGTCTCCATCGAGGTAAAATCGGTTGGCCAAATCTACAATTCGTCTTCCGGCTTGTTCGAATAGATTCCATCGCATCGCGTGCGTCGCGAGAAGCGTTCCGTTGCCGGGAAGAGCCAGGCCAATCGCCTCGTTGAGACAGTTCATGCTGTTCGCCGTAAACATCCCGGAGCACGACCCGCACGTCGGGCAAGAATCGACTTCGATCTGGGCCAGCTTCTCGTCGCTCACGGACGCGTCGCTAGACGCAACCATGACGTCTATGAGGTCGAGCTTGCGCTCGCTCGACTGCCCGCCATGGGAGGCTCCAGTCCGCCCCGCTTCCATAGGTCCGCCCGACACAAAAATTGCTGGGACGTTGAGCCTCACTGCGGCAAGCATCATCCCCGGGGTAATCTTGTCGCAGTTCGAAATACACAACAGAGCGTCCGCGCAGTGGGCGTTCACCATGTACTCGACGCTGTCGGCAATGAGCTCCCGGCTCGGGAGCGAATACAGCATGCCGCCATGGCCCATCGCGATGCCGTCGTCGATCGCAATCGTATCGAATTCGACGCCCCACCCTCCCGCCGCATCAATGACTCGCTTTACGCGTTGCCCGACGTCGTGCAAGTGCACGTGACCTGGGACGAATTGAGTGAAGCTGTTAGCGATTGCGATGATCGGCTTCTTGCCGAGGTCGGCATCCGTCATACCTGTGGCGCGCCATAGGGAGCGCGCTCCCGCCATATTCCGTCCTGTGGTCGTCGTGCGACTGCGATATCCAGACATGGTGGGGAGGTTATGCGACGCGTCGGCCTTCGGCCACTTCCCCCGCTTGCGCCCGATGGTCCCCCCTCGGGCCCTGCACGTCCCGTCGCATGAACGCCCTTCTCCAACCCAGAACCGCCTCCATCGATTGGATGAACGGGTTCATCCGACCCAGAACCGCGTTCATCGATTGGATGAACGGGTTCATCCGACCCAGAACCGCGTTCATCGATTGGATGAACGGGTTCATCCGACCCAGAACCGCCTCCATCGATTGGATGAACGGGTTCACACGACCCAGAACCGCGTTCATCGATTGGATGAACGGGTTCATCCGACCCAGAACCGCGTTCATCGATTGGATGAACGGGTTCATCCGACCCAGAACCGCCTCCATCGATTGGATG
>Ga0182030_10001494_pt1 | contig 48265 bp, 40 predicted proteins | sample 812S3MmetaG_FD_121299 | JGI IMG/M metagenome (GOLD analysis project Ga0182030, IMG submission 121299) | Permafrost microbial communities from Stordalen Mire, Sweden - 812S3M metaG (Illumina Assembly) | ecosystem: Environmental > Terrestrial > Soil > Wetlands > Permafrost | place: Sweden... | reverse complement strand
CCGTTCGGGCTGTTAACCCAGGGCGTTGCCGGCTCGCCCGCCCTCCAACCCCCGCTAATCCCCTCCGCCTCCTCGCTGGGCTGGCTTGGGACGGGCCTTTGGCCCTTAGAGCGATTGCATTAATCAGCGCTTCCCTAGGGGGAGATGGCGGCCCAGGGAAGGCCGGCGGCGTGGGCGTCGGCGGTGTAGGCGGTGATCTGGGAGCGGGTGAGGGTGGCCGGGGCCTGGAGGGATTTTTCGACCTGGGTGTACCACTCGGTGGTGCGGGCGATGGTTTCCTCGAAGGTCCAGACGGGACGCCACTTGAGGAGGTGGAAGGCTTTTTCGACGGAGAGGTTGAGGAGGGATGCCTCGTGGGGGGCGTTCGGATCGGATCGGTCCTCCCATTGGCCGGGGCGGTGCTTGAGGATCTCGATGACCAATTGGGCGACGGTGCGGTTGGATTCGAGACGGGGGCCGAAGTTGAAGGCGTCGCGAAGGGAGGAAGGATCGGGGGCGGGAAGGCCGGCAGCGGTGGGATCGGCGAGGAGGGCGGCGAGCCAGAGGTAGCCGCCGAGGGGTTCGAGAACGTGCTGCCAGGGGCGGGTGGCGGTCTTGTTGCGGACGGGGATGGTTTCGCCGCGGGCGAGGGCGCGCATGGAATCGGGGACGATGCGGTCGAGCGCCCAGTCGCCGCCGCCGATGACGTTGCCGGCGCGGGCGGTGGCGATTTTCACGCCGGTATTTCCGGAAAAGAAGGAGCGGCGCCATGCGGCTATGGCGATTTCGGCGCCGGCCTTGCTGGAGCTATAGGGATCGTGCCCGCCGAGGGGGTCGACTTCGCGATAAGCGTAGAGCCACTCGCGATTTTCGTAGCACTTGTCGGTAGTGATGAAGAGGGCGGCGCAGGGGTGATCGAGAAGCCGCAGCGCTTCGAGCACATGGATGGTCCCGAGGACGTTGGTCTCCCAGGTCTCGACCGGTTGGTCGTAGGAGAGCCGCACGAGCGGCTGGGCGGCGAGGTGGAAAACGAAGTCGGGGCGGAAGTCGCGGATGATGGCCGCCGTGGGTCCAGGCTGGCGGATGTCCTGAATGTGATGCTCCAGGCGGGAGTCGAGGCCGAGTTGCTGGAAGAGCGAGGGATCGGTGTTGGGAGCCAGCCCGATGCCCGCGACCGTGGCGCCGAGATCGAGCAGCCACTCGCACAGCCACGCCCCTTTGAAACCCGTGTGACCGGTGACAAGGACACGGCGATTGCGGAACGCCCCGGCGAAGTGATCGGACGCGGGCATGCTTACCAGACCTTCCAGGGGGCGTTACCCTTTTTCCAGAGATTATTGAGCAGGTTGAATTCCTGGAACGTGTCCATCGGCTGCCAGAAACCCTCGTGGCGGAAGGCTGCGAGCTGGCCGTCGGCCGTGAGCTGCCGCATGGGGGCTTGCTCGAGCATCATCCCGGGGTCATCGGGCAGGTATGCGAAGATGCGCCGGTTGCAGACCATGTATCCGCCGTTGATGTAGCCGCCTTCAGCCTGGGGCTTTTCGTTGAAGCCGCGGACGAGCCCGGTTTGATCCATGCCGAGCTCGCCAAAACGGCCGGGAGGATGCACGGCGGTCATGGCGCAAATCTGGCCCGAGTCGCGCCGGAAGGAGATCGAAGCGTTGATGTCGATATTGCCCACGCCGTCGCCGTAGGTGAGGAGGAAAGTGTCGTCGTCGCCCAGGTATTTTTCGATCAGGCGGACCCGGTAGGCGGTCATCGAGTTCTCGCCCGTCTCGGCGAGGGTGACGTTCCAGTCTTCCTCATCGTGGCGGGTGTGAAAACGGATCTCGGGATCGACGCCGAGCCGCAGGGTGGTGTCGCAGGTGTTCCAGAGGTAATTGCGGAAGTAATCGCGGATCATGTCGCCCTTGTAGCCGAGGCAGAGGATGAAATCCTTGTGCCCGTGATGGGCGTAAGTCTTCATGATGTGCCAAAGAATCGGCCGGTTGCCGATGGGGAGCATCGGCTTGGGGCGGAACTCAGTTTCTTCTCGCAGACTGGTGCCGCGGCCGCCGCAGAGGATGACGACTTTCATGGAGGCAGGGAGTATGGGGGGGTAATTTTATCGGGCAAGGAATTATGGGGGTGAAAGGCATGAAGCGGAGGGGATAAGAGAGGTATTTATCCGTTTCGGGAACCACTGATTAAATGGGAGGGGCATTTGTTGCACTCAAAAGAGGCCGGCTCGCCCGCCCGCCAACCCCCACATCCCCCTCCGCCTCCTCGGCCCCCGGCCTCTTTTCAGTGCAACCCGTACGGGCTGGAAGCGCTTGGGCCGTTTTTCCGCGTTGCTCGCTCGGGCAAGACCGAGGGGTATTGCCGCTTCGCTCGCGCCTTGAAAAACGGCCCAATCGCTTCCAGCAAATGCCCCTCCCATTTAATCAGTGGTTCCTTAGCCGCTCTTTATCAACGCCGGGCGCGGCGCGATTAGCCTCACATGAGCCTCACTTTACCCTTACGCTCACTACCGCGGAAAGCCCCGGACGGAGCCGGTCCTCAAACCCTCGCACGGACTCCGGCTCAAACACGATTTTCTCCGGCACGCGTTGCACGACTTTCGTGAAATTTCCGGTCGCGTTATCCGGCGGCAGCAGGGCAAATTGCGCGCCCGAGGCCGGTGCGATGCTGTCCAGTTTTCCGGAGAATTCGTGGCTGCCTATTGCGTCCACGGTTATTTCCACAGGCTGGCCGGCCCGCATATCCTTGAGCTGGGTTTCCTTGAAGTTCGCCGTGATCCAGCAGTCAAGGTCCACCACCGCAAAGAGCGCCTGGCCTGCCTGGAGGCGGTTGCCGACTTCGATGTTTTTGTTGCCGATGCGTCCGTTGGACGGCGCCTTGATTTCCACATAGGAAAGCTCGCGTTGCGCATCGAGCAGGACCGCCTGCGCGGCATCGACTTTGGTATTCGCGCTGGCGACCGCCGCCGCCGCGGATTCCACGGCAGCCTCGCCGGCCTGCACCCGCGACCGGGCCGCGGCCGCATCGGCCTTCGCTCCGGCCAGGGCGGCGCCGGTGGCTTGCGCGGTGCTTTGGGTGGCATCGACATCCGCCTTGGAGATCGCGCGGACATCTTTTTGAAACAAGCCCTGGTCGCGGCCGTAGTTTACTTTTGCGATATCAAGCTCCGCCCCGGTCTGCCGCACCTGCGCTTCCGAGGCGGCTTCCTGAGCCTGCATCTGCGCATACTGCGCCTTTGCCTGCGCCAGCGCGGCCTGGGCCTCCCGCACACCGGCTTGCTCCTGTGCCAGCGCGGCCTTTGCCTTCTGGACGGCGATCTGGAATTCCAGCGGATCGATGCGCGCCAGCACCTGGCCCGCTTTCACGGTTTCGTTGTCTTTCACGAGGACTTCCGTAACCGATCCGGCAACCCTGGAGCTTACCTGGTGCACGTGGCCGTCGATGTAAGCATCGTCGGTTTCCTCAAACACCAGCATGCGGTGGACGAAATTCGCGAGCCATAGGCCGCCGGCGATGACGAGGATTGTGATGAGCAGGCGGAAGAGCGGGCCGCGCCTTTTCGCGGGCGCGACAACGTCGTCGCCTGCCGGAGCGGAGTCGGTGTCAGGAAGGCTTTCGGGTATTGGTGGGAAATCGCTTTCGCGGGGGGCCTCGATCACACTTTCAGAAGCGGGGAGGAAGTCAAAATTCCGTGGAGATTCGCCCAGAGCGGTTGTGCTGGAAGTCTGTAAGTTGGACATAAGTTGAGTTTGAAAAAATTAGGTTAGTGAGCCGCCCCCGCGGACTCTTCGGCGGAACCTTTGTCGCCGAGCAGGAGCACCAGCGGCAGCGAGAGCACGAAAAGGACGGCCACGTAGAAAAATATATCCCGGTACGACAGCAGCGCAGCCTGCCCATTGACAATGCGGTCGATGAGTTCCAGCGCATTACGGTGGCCGAGCACCGGATCGCCTCCATGTGCGGTAAAAGCGCTGGTCAGCATCCGGATGCGGTCCACAGCCGGCTGGCGGTATGCCGTGATGTGGGTCACCAGCATCGCGCGGTGGAGAGCTTCCTTGCGCGCGAGCATCGTGGTTATCGACGCGATCCCGATGCTGCTGCCGAGCTGCCGCGTAAGACTGTAAAAACCCGACCCGGCCGCGATATCCTTTTTCTTCAATGGCCCAAGCGTCGCGAGACTCAACGGCATGAAAATCAATACCCCGCCGAGCCCGCGGAAAATGAGCGGCCAGAAAAGCTGCGCGACGCCCGTGCTGGGATTCAGGCTCATGAGGGCGATGCCGGTTCCCGTGGTCAGCAGCGCGCCGGCGCAGATGACGAGGCGCAAGGGCGCGTGATGGGCGATTTTTCCATAGAAGACCATCGCCATCGCCGACGCGATGGCTCCGGGCACGAGCACCAGGCCGCTTTGCAGGGCGGTGTAGTGAAGGTAATCCTGCACGAAAACCGGGATGGCAAACATGATGCCATAGAGGCCCATGCCGAGGATCGCGGAGTAGATGCTGCCGCCGATCATCGAAGGATAGCGCAGCACGCGCAAATCGACGGCGGGATGCTTCACCGCCAGTTCGTGGCGGATGAACATCGTCATTCCGATCACGCAGGTCACAGCCATGGTTGTGATGAAATACGACGAAAACCAGTCGTCCTCCTGCCCTTGTTCCAGCATGATCTGGAAGGAGGCCAGCCCGACGGCCAGCAGCCCGATCCCTGTCCAGTCCACGGTTCCGGCATGGTTCAGTTTCTTCTTGTCATCGCGCGGGAGAACGATCAGGCACATCACGACCGCGAGGATGCCGACTGGGAGATTGATGAAGAAAATCCACCGCCAGCCCATGTTATCCGTGAGCCATCCGCCCAGCACCGGCCCGATCGCGGGACCGGCGATCACCCCCAGGCCGAAGAGGGCCTGCGCCATCGGCCTTTCTTTATGGGAGAAGGATTCGAACGTGAGCGATTGCGCCTTTGCCAGCAGGCCGCCGCCGGCCAACCCCTGGAGGACGCGGGCAAAGATCAACATCCCCAGGTTTGCCGAGACGCCGCAGAGCAGCGAGGCGAGCGTGAAACTGACCAGCGAGAAGATGAAATAGTTCTTCCTGCCGAAGCGGTCGCCCAGCCATGCCGAGAGGGGGATGATCACCACATTGGCGCAGGCGTAGCTGGTCGAGACCCAGCCGGCCTCGGAGAGCGTTGCGCCCAGGTTCCCGCGCAGGTCGGGCAACGCGACATTCACGATGACCGTGTCGATTACTTCCAGAATGGCGCCCAGCGATACCGCGAGGGCAATTACCCACTTCAGGATGCCCCGCTCCAGCAGTCTCTTCCCCAGCCCGGAAAGCAACGCCGGATCCGATCCATAGAGGCCGGAATGGGATGAGTCGCTCATGGCTTGCGCTTCTTTCGAGCCTTCTCCGCGCCTTGGATTTCGATTGCCCGCACGAATGTCTCCACGCAGCCGTCGATGTAGTCCCTCGCGCTATATTCCCTCGGATAGGGAAGGGTATTGCGCAGGACACCCATGAAAACGATGGAATTTATCTGGTCGGCCACCACCGCGGGGTCCACATCCTTGCGGGCGAGCCCCACTTCCTGCGCCGCGCGCAACCGGTCGATCAACCGCTGCCGGCGCGGCTTGAAAACCCCGCGGATCACCGAAAGCTCATGTTCGTGAAAATGCTGGATTTCGCCGATCACCACGCGCATCAGCATCGGGTTCTTTCCAATCGAGGCCGCATAGCTTTCCGCATGCTCGCGGACGATTTCCGAAAGGTCCGTCTCCACCTCGGGAGGGGTCATCCTTTCCGCCGGGGTGGAGGGCGAGAAGACACGCTCCAGGACCGCTGTGAGGAGCTTCTGCTTGTTTTGAAAAAGCCGGAAGAGCGTCACCTCATTGACCCCCGCCGCGCGGGCGATCTCGCGGGTCGTGGAGCCTGCGAGGCCATCCCGTGCGAAAACCACCGCCGCGGCGTCGAGGAGGCGTTCGCGGGCAGGGCAGCGAGTGGGGGCCTTGTCGGGCGAGGGTTTGGCGGCTAAGGCAGGAGAAGCTGACATGTATGCAAGTGCTTGCTTGCATATCTCATGCCATTGCCCGAGTGGCAAATTATTCCGTTCGGCTCGTCGGCTCACGGAGCCGGGCAAGGCACTCTGCAGGCGTGACGATAGGGATTCCCTGGGAGATGCCGATGACAAGAAGGTCCTTGTCGCCCGTCACAAGCAAATCGGCGTGCGCGGCGACCGCCGTGGCGAGTATCGCGTCGTCATCCGGGTCGCGGCAGACTGGGTTTGTCGGCGGCTCAATCGGAACGATGCTGGAATTGGCGGCGATTTCAGCTCTCAGCCGGGCTGCTTTTTCTGGCTCGACCTTACCTTTGGCGACCAGCTTTTCCTCAAACTCCTGCAAGATGATCTCGCTCGTCAGCAACGTAGCCGCGGCCAGCGCCTGTTCATAAAGCGTTGCGCAAGTGCCGCGCGCGATATAGGCGGCAAAAAGGACGTTTGTGTCGAAGACGATCCTCACGAAATCGCCACGAACACATCCTCGTCTGTCTGCAGGCCCGCGCGTTCGCCGTAGCCGCTCAAACCCTCCCGTGTTTCACGAAAGCGCTCGATCGCGAGTTGGCGGCGCAATGCCTCCGCGACAAAAACATCGGGCGTCTGCCCCGCACGCCGTGCGCGGCAAACAATGTCCGCGGCAATTTCATCCGGCAAATCGAGAGTAATCGACATGCCTAGACGATACCTACTTTCCTCCGGTACGGCAAGCCTCCCCGGTTCCGCCCTCTTTATCCCCGCCCGAAGGGCTGGAGGACGTAGTTCCACGTGTAGCGGCCCGGCGGGATGGTGTAACGCTCCAGGGTCGCCGGTCCGCAACTGCCTGTGCCGAGGCCGCGATGGCGGCAATCGAGGTTCAGGATCACTTCGGGACGCGGCGTGAGATCGTAGGTGTGAAAGGCGGCGTAAAGGTCGTGCGCGGTGTAGTGGCTGGCGGAGAACTCGAGCGGGCCCTGGGCTTCCACGCGGAGGCCGCATTTGCGACCGGCGAGGGAGAGCCAGCGGACGTCGGTATGGTTGCCGTGCTCCTGGGGCATGATGTAGGGGACGTATTGGCCGGTGACGGTGCTTTCGTAGAGATCGATGAGGGCGGCCCGTTGGCGGTCGTTGTAATTCTCGAACGGGCCGCGTCCGAACCATTTCAATTCCTCCAGGCCGGCGCTCAGGACCCAGACCACGCCCAGGCGAGGGAGGTCCGGAACGGACTTGTCCACGACGAAGGTGTTCTTGACCTGGATGAGGCCGCCGGGGGCGATGGTGTAACTGTGCTGGTGGCGTATGGCAGTGGCCGAGGCTTCGCAAGCGCCGACGTGTTCGAATGAGAGCGTCACGCTGCCGTCCCGGTTGCGCGCGGCTTTTGCGGCCTTTGCGGCTTTTGCGGAGAGGGGCTGGACGGTCAGCTTGTCGAGGCCCTGGCGTTGCCATTTTCCCAAGGCGGAGTTCGGGTTGACGTTTGCTTTGATCCCGTCGTTATCTGTCGGTCCGCGCCAAACTTGTAACTGGGGCCCGGCGACCACCAGATCGTTGCCGTGCCAACGGAATGAGTCGATGCGGCCGGTCGCGGTCGAGCCCGCGATTTGAAGCGCGTCGTTCGCGATGGTGAAGCCGTCGCCGTGCTGGTCGAGGGTGAGCGGCTTCGCAGGGGCCGCGGCCGCTTTTCCAGAGGACTTGCGGGCCTTCGCGGGCAGGGGGAATTGGTCCCAGCCGAGGACGTGACCGGCCTTGCACCAGTTGGTGGCGGCGGCCGAGGTGAAGCGCAGGTTCAGGAACGCTTCCTCGCCTGGCTCGACGGTGTACGCGGGGAGCTTGAGGCGGATTTTTTCGACCTGCTGCGGAGCGGCTTTGAGAGGAGGCAGGGTCCCACGGGCTGCCAGCTTGCCGGCGATTTTCAATTCCCATTCGGCGCGGATTCCCTTGAGGGTGGCAAAGTCCTGTTTGTTCCTGATCTCGAGAATGCCGGACTTTGCGTCGTACCGGACCGACTTGACCGGCTGCGCGAGATGTTTGAATTCGTTGATGCCGGGATGCGGGGTGCGGTCGGGCCAGACCAGGCCGTCGCAGACGAAATTGACGTCGTTCGGTTTGTCGCCGAAATCGCCGCCGTAGGCCCAGTATTCCGTGCCGTCGGCGGTCTTTTGCTTGAGGCCGTGATCGATCCACTCCCAGATGAAGCCGCCCTGGAGGCCGGGATATTTCTCGAAGGCGTCCCAGTAATCGGCGAGGGAGCCGTTGCTGTTGCCCATGGCGTGGGAGTATTCGCACAGGATGAGGGGGCGGGTCCTGTCGGGGTGGGTCTTATCGGTGGCCCATTCGATGATCATGTCGATGGGCGGATACATGGGGCAGACGATATCGGTCACGCGGTATCCACAGTCGAAATGCTTCTCAAATGGCTGCTTCTCGACGTATTGAGCCCATACGCCCGGCTCGAAATGGAGGGGCCGGCTCGGGTCGTAACCGCGAATCCACCCGGCCATCGCCTCGTGATTGGCGCCGCAGCCGGTTTCGTTGCCGAGGGACCAAAGGATGACGGACGGATGGTTCTTGTCGCGCTCGACCATGCGTTTGGCGCGCTCGAGAAACGCGGATGCGTAACGCGGATCGCGGCCGACCTGGTGGTAAAAGGCGTGCGCTTCGAGGTCGGTCTCGTCGATTACATAGAGGCCCAGCTCGTCGCAGAGGTCCAGCCAGTGGGGATCGTTCGGGTAATGGGAGGTGCGGACGGCGTTGAAGTTATGCCGCTTCATCGTCAGGGCATCGGTGCGCAGTGTCTCGCGATCCAGCGCCTTGCCCTTGGTGTCGTGGTGATCGTGGCGATTGACTCCCTTGATGAGCACCCGCCTGCCATTGACAAGAAGGGAACGGTCCCGAATCTCGACGGAGCGAAAACCGACACGGGTCGCGGTGGTGTCCACAACCGAGTTGCGCGGGTCTCTGAGGGTCACCGTGACAGTGTACAAGTGCGGAAGCTCGGCGGACCAGAGCAGCGGTTTGCTGACCGGTTCATCCACCTTCGCGTGCAGGCGGCCAAGGCTGCCGGGGGCGCCGACGGTCACTGGGGACCGCACGGGCTTCGCGAATATGGCCTTCCCCTTAGGGTCATAAAGCTGGGTTTCGACAATCCAGCCGTCTTCAGGCTGGCGCGGAAAACCGACTTTGGAGGTGAGCTTCAGCCGGCCATCGACGTAATCCTTGTCCAGGGTCCCGAGCGCAAAAATGTCCGCAAGATGCACCTGCGGGGTGGAATAGAGGTACACCTCGCGATGCAGCCCACCCATCCACCATTGATCCTGGTCCTCGATGAAGGTGGCGTCCGACCATTTGACCACCACCGCGACGAGGTGGTTTTTTTGCCCAAAGGTCACGAAGGGGGTGATGTCGAACTCCGACGGCAGCCGGGAATCCTTGCTCATCCCGACGGCCCGGCCGTTGACGTAAACATAAAGCACGCTCTCCGCCCCCCCGAAGTGGATGATCACGCGCCGGCCCGCCCAAGCCTCCGCAACGGTGAAGTTCGTCGCGTAAATCCCCGTGGGATTTTCCTCCGGAACGAATGGCGGCTCGTCCGGGAAGGGCATCTGCACGTTCGTGTAATGGGGCGCGCCGTAGCCTTGCAGCGTCCAGTTGCCGGGCACGGCGACCGAGGCCCAGGTCGAGCGGTCGGTTTCCGCCGCCACGTCCGCGAGGGAGACGGCCTCCGGGCGGTCGGCCATCCTGAAGCGCCATTGGCCATCCAGCGATGCGAACCACGGGGACGCCTCCCGGTCCAGAGCCCGCGCGCTCCGCGCCGACGCGAATGGGTAGGCGGTCGCCCGCATTGGGCTCCGGTTAAGCGAAATGCATTCCGGCGCCATCCAGGTCTTGAGGGAGCCGATTTGGATCAATTCGGGGGTGCTGTGCATGGAGCGCACGAGCAAATGCGAAATGCGCGGCGAGTGCAAGCGTGTGGAGTGCTCCGCTTTTGGGGCCAAGGGGGCCATCAAAATTTCCGGGTGGGCGCGTTGACGCAGGATGCCGAGTACGGCATCCTGCTGGTATGAGCATCATCGCCCAAGAAATCGATGAACGCCTGCGCACGCTCGACCCGCGACGCGCGGCACGCTGCGAGCAACTGGTCCGCGATGTTCTGGAGCTGCTTGCCGATGAGCCGAAGTCCGCGCCACAACCGCGCGGTGAGTTCATCACGCGCACGCATGATTCCGGTTTGATGCCTGGGATTGACCCGACCAAGCTGGGTCAGATGGCCGAGGAACTCTGAGGGCGTGGATGATCCTGATTGCAATCGTCCCGAAAAAGCCCAAATATTAGCTGCCGGTGGATATAAACGGCGGATATACGAGCGCTTCGTTAGTAACGAAATACTCCACCTAAAGGCGGGCCGGAACTGCGTGCGCCCCGTGCTCGACGGCTCGATCCGAAACCGGTAAATCATGGCTCCAATGATCCGGGCCGTTCTCGATACGAACGTCATCTACGCCGCGCTTCGTTCAAGGGCAGGCGCTTCTTACGAATTGCTGTGGCAGCTCTCCGAGGGGCGATGGAAACTCGTCCTGAGCAACACGCTATGCACTGAATACGAAGAGGTGTTGAGACGCGAGGCCGCAACCCTCGGCATGACCATGAATGAAATTGAAACCGTGCTCGACGATCTTTGCGCCCTGGCCGAGCGGCACCACTTAAGGACAGCTTGGATTCCGGTTCTGAACGATCCCGACGACGAGGCGCAAGTTCAATCTGGCATTCGAGACCGGTGTCGAATACATTGTTACCCATAATGTGAGACACTTGGACGCCGCGCGAACGCTTGGAATCGCAGTGCTCACGCCGAAAGATTTTCTGAACATCATCCGAAACCAGCCATGACAACGATCCACGCCAAAGTGCCGGATTACCTCGCAAAATTGGCCAAGGAAGCCGCGCAAAAAGAAAACGTGACGATTGACCAAATTGTGGCCCTGGCGCTTTCCGCACAGGTTTCGGCGTGGAATGTCCGCGAAGACATCGAGTCGCGGGCAAAGCGGGGAGGCGCCGCCCACCTGAAAGAAATCCTCTCCAAGGTTCCGGATCGCCCGCCGCTGCCGGGGGACGAGCTGTAGGAGCGGTTTCAAGAGCCAAGACTTTCTGCCGGCATCATTTTCCACCTGCCGCGGCTCTTGTTGTTCCATGCGTCTTCTGACAATCCTCTTGCTCGGCATTGGGATCACGGCGCGGGCATTTGCGCTGCCGGAGGGGAACTGGAAGCTCGACTGGAGCGATGAATTCGACGGGCCCGCCGGCGCCCTGCCGGCGGATCATTGGATTCTCGGCGCTACGAACTGGAGCAATGTGCCCTACCAATGGCGCGACGCAACGCTCTCGCGCGACGAGGCCTTTCTGGACGGCCAGGGGCGCCTGATCATGAGGGCGCGATGCATGGGCGGCAAAAGACTTTGTCCCTATTTGGTGACTCGGGAAAACACTCACCCGGACAAATCCTACGCAGTGGGTCCGGGCGAAAATGGCATTTACATCGAGTGTCGCGTTAATGTCGCCCAATTCAAAGCATGGGGCGCCTGGTTTGCCTTCTGGCTGATGTCGGATCATCCCTATACCGGGGACCCGAAGAATGGTTCGGAGATCGATGTGATGGAATACGCTCCTTACTATTGCGACCGATATACGCTGATGGACAAGTTCCACACGGGGGTCATTGCCGGTCATGGGCATGATGACCAACCTGCCAAAAACGAACTTACACGGACCGACGAGTACGGGCAGACCGTGTTCGATGAAACCAAATGGAACACATGGGGTCTGGAATGGTACAAAGATCGGCAGATATTCACCCTGAACGGCAAGAAATTCTGGGAAAACACCAAATGGGTATCGACGGATACGACCCACAGCCTCCGTCTTACGATCGAGATTCAAAATCAGGACCCCAGGAAAAAGACCGGCCATCAGATGGGAAAATTCGAGGACAACCCGCCGGATCGTCTGCCTTCGATCGTGGCGGTCGATTACATCCGGGTTTACAAGAGAATCCGCTGAAACCACAACGAGCGCGGCAAATGCCCCTCCCATAGATTGGCGGGCGCCAGGAATGTGGCTCAATTTTGCAGATATTTACGTGCAAATGCCGCGTTTTCGTCTAGATATGCCCGTTCGAAAGACGGATTTCGCGCCTTTCGATGAACACGATCATAATGCCTGCAACACGCTCTATGGAAAACACTGGATACCCGCCTCGACAAGGTCTCTATGACCCTGCCTTTGAGCACGATGCGTGTGGCGTTGGCTTTCTGGTGAACATGAAGGGCCGGAAGTCGCATTCCATCGTCGAGCAGGCCCTTACGATTCTCGTCAACCTCGATCACCGGGGCGCTTGCGGATGTGAGGCCAATACCGGAGACGGCGCGGGCATCCTCATGCAGGTGCCTCACAAATTCCTGGCGAAAGTTTGCGCCGCCCAGAACCTTCCTCTTCCCGAGCCCGGGCAATATGGCGTTGGCCTCGTTTTTACCTCCCCTGACCCCGCCAGGGCGGAAAAGGCGCGGCAGATCATGGAGAGGATCGTCGCGGAGACGGGGCATACCGTTCTCGGCTGGCGGGATGTCCCGACGAATAACGCCTCCCTCGGCAAGACCGCCCTGGCATGCGAACCGGTGGTGCGGCAGATCTTCATCGGGCGCGGGGCCAATTGCGCGGACGAGCAGGCTTTTGAACGGAAGCTCTATGTAATCAGGAAGCGGGCCGTGAATGAGATCCGCTACGGCAAGGTGGATGACTTCTGGTACTTCTCCAGCCTCTCATGCCGGACGCTCATCTATAAGGGAATGCTCATGCCGGTGCAGGTGGCGGAGTATTTCCCCGATCTCCGCGATCCGGACATGGAAACCGCGCTGGCGCTGGTGCACTCCCGGTTTTCCACGAACACCTTCCCGAGCTGGGATCGCTCGCACCCGTATCGCTACATCGCGCACAACGGGGAGATCAACACCCTGCGCGGCAACATCAACTGGATGCACGCGCGCCAGGCGCTGCTGGAGAGCGACCTGTTCGGCGAGGACCTCAAGAAGGTCCTCCCCATCATCAACACGGACGGGTCGGACTCGGCGATGTTCGACAATGTGTTCGAATTGCTGGTCATGGGCGGGCGGTCGCTGCCGCACGCGATGATGATGATGATTCCCGAGCCGTGGACCGCGCATGAGTCCATGAGCGACGAGAAGAAGGCGTTTTACGAATATCACTCCTGCCTGATGGAGCCGTGGGACGGTCCCGCTTCCATCGCGTTTACCGATGGCCGCATGATCGGCGCCGTGCTCGACCGCAACGGGCTGCGGCCCTCGCGGTATTATGTCACCAAGGATGACCTCGTCATCATGGCTTCCGAGGCCGGCGTGCTGCCAATCGAGCCGGAGCGGGTGGCCATCAAAGGACGCCTCCAGCCGGGCCGCATGTTCCTCGTGGACATGGTGGAAGGGCGCATCGTCGCCGATGACGAGATCAAGGACCGGATCGCCGCCGAACACCCGTACCGCGAGTGGATCGACCGGCACATGGTCGATATCGGGAAGGTGAAGGACGCCCCGCAATTGCCGGAGCCGGATCACGCTACCGTTCTCCACCGCCAGCAGGCATTTGGCTACACGTTCGAGGAGCTGCGGCTGCTCATGGCGCCGATGGCCCGGGACGGTGTCGAAGCGGTTGGCTCCATGGGGACGGACACCCCGCTGGCTGTCCTCTCCGACAAGCCCCGGCTCCTCTACGATTATTTTCAGCAGCTCTTCGCGCAGGTGACCAATCCGCCCATCGATTGCATCCGGGAAGAGATCATCACCTCCGCCGAGACCACCATTGGCGCCGAGGGCAACCTGCTCGATCCGCGTCCGGAGAGCTGCCACCTCATCGAGCTGAAGACCCCCATCATCACGAATGAGGAACTCGCGAAGCTCAAGCATGTGGCCGAGGGGCAGTTCAAGTCGGTGACGATTCCCATTCTTTTCAATCCCAAGGACGGCGCCGCGGGACTCGAGAAGGCCATGGACGAAGTCTGCGCGCAAGCCAGCCGCTCCGTCTCCGCCGGTACGAATATTATCATCCTGTCCGACCGCGGGGTGAACAAGGAGAACGCACCCATCCCGGCGCTGCTGGCCGTGGCCGGACTGCATCATCACCTCATCCGCGAGGGCAAGCGGACGCGGGCCGGCATCGTCCTGGAATCGGGCGAGCCGCATCAGGTTCATCATTTTTCGATGCTCGTCGGCTATGGGTGCGGCGCGATCAATCCGTACCTGGCATTCGAGACGCTGGACGACATGATCCGGCAGGGGTTGCTGGTGAAAGTGGACCACAAGACCGCCTGCAAGAATTACGTGAAGGCAGCGACCAAGGGAGTCATCAAAGTGGCTTCCAAGATCGGCATCTCCACCATCCAGAGCTATCGCGGCGCGCAGATATTCGAATGCGTGGGACTCAACCACTCCGTCGTGGACAAATACTTCACCTGGACCGCCTCGCGCATCGAAGGGGCCGACCTCTCGGTCATCGCCAGGGAGGTCCTCGATCGGCACAACCGGGCCTTCCCCGACCGGCAGGTCAACGGGCACGCCCTCGACGCCGGCGGTGAGTACCAGTGGCGCAAGGACGGCGAGGCGCACCTCTTCAGCCCGCAGACCATTCACGCCCTGCAAAAGGCGGTGCGAGCGGGCAGCTACAAGGATTTCCAGGCGTATTCGAGCCTCGTGAACGAGCAGGGGCGCACGCATTTTACCCTGCGCGGGCTGCTCGATTTCAAGCAGCGGGAGCCGGTGCCGATCGAGGAAGTCGAGACCATCGATGCCATCGTCAAGCGCTTCAAGACGGGTGCGATGAGCTACGGCTCCATCTCGCAGGAAGCGCATGAGGCGCTTGCCATCGCCATGAACCGGATCGGCGGAAAGTCGAATACCGGCGAAGGCGGCGAGGACCCCGACCGTTATACGTGGACCAATGAGAAGGGAGACTCGAAGAACAGCGCCATCAAGCAGGTCGCTTCGGGGCGTTTCGGCGTCACCAGTCTCTATCTCACGATGGCGAACGAGCTCCAGATCAAGATGGCGCAGGGCGCCAAGCCGGGCGAGGGAGGCCAGTTGCCGGGAACGAAGGTTTACCCGTGGATCGCGAAGGTCCGCTATTCCACTCCGGGCGTGGGACTCATCTCGCCGCCGCCGCACCATGACATTTACTCCATCGAGGATCTGGCGGAGCTGATCCACGACCTCAAGAACGCAAACCGCGCGGCGCGGGTGAGCGTGAAGCTGGTTTCGGAAGTCGGCGTGGGGACCATCGCCGCGGGCGTGGCCAAGGCGCACGCGGATGTGGTGCTCATCAGCGGATTCGACGGCGGCACCGGCGCCTCCCCACAGACATCGATCAAATACGCGGGCCTGCCCTGGGAGCTGGGCCTCGCGGAGACGCACCAGACGCTGGTCTTGAATAACCTGCGCAGCCGCATCGCCGTCGAGACGGACGGCCAGCTCAAGACGGGCCGCGACGTCGTGATCGCCGCGCTGCTGGGGGCGGAGGAGTTCGGCTTCGCGACCGCGCCGCTCGTGACCCTTGGCTGCATCATGATGCGCGTCTGCCATCTCAACACCTGCCCCGTGGGCGTCGCGACTCAGGACCCCAGGCTGCGCAAGAACTTTACCGGCGATCCGGAGCACACTGTCAACTTCATGAAATTCATCGCGCAGGAAGTGCGGGAATTGATGGCGCAACTCGGTTTCCGGACGATCAACGAGATGATCGGGCGCACCGATATCCTCGAACCGAAAAAGGCAATCGATCACTGGAAGGCCAAGGGGATCGATTTCTCAAAGATCCTCTACCAGCCGGTGGCGGGGCCCGAAGTGGGCCGCTACTGCCAGATTCCCCAGGATCACGGCCTGGAGAAATCGCTCGATATCACGCGACTCCTGGACATTTGCAAACCAGCCATCGAACGCGGCGAGAAAGTCGAAGCCACGCTTCCGATCATCAACGTCAACCGCGTGGTCGGGACCATTCTCGGCAACGAAATCACGAAACGGCATCGGAACGGCTTGCCCGACGACACGGTCCACCTGCGCTTCCACGGCAGCGCCGGCCAGAGCTTAGGCGCCTTCATCCCGAAAGGCGTGACCCTCGAGCTGGGAGGCGACGCGAATGACTACGTCGGCAAGGGCCTCAGCGGCGGCAGGATCATCGTCTATCCGCCCGCGGGCTCCACGTTTGTCGCCGAGGAGAACATCATCATTGGCAACGTCGCGCTTTACGGCGCGACCGGCGGAGAGGTTTACATCCGCGGGATGGCGGGAGAGCGCTTCGCAGTCCGCAATTCCGGCGTCAACGCCGTCGTTGAGGCCGTGGGCGATCACGGCTGCGAATACATGACCGGCGGACGCGTCATCGTGCTGGGCGCCACCGGGCGCAACTTCGCGGCCGGGATGAGCGGCGGCGTGGCCTACATCCTGGATGAGGCGGGCGATTTCATCACGCGCTGCAACCAGCAGATGGTCGGCATCGAAGAAATGACCGCCGAGGAAGGGGAAGAAGTGCGCGCATCGATCAAACGCCATGCCGATTACACCCGCAGCCAGAAGGCGTTCAAGGTCCTGGCGCTGTGGGAGGAGATGGCCCCGAAATTCGTCAAGGTGATGCCAAAGGATTACAAGCGCGTGCTGACCGCGTTGAAAAAAGCGGAACAGGACGGCCTGAGCGGCGACGAGGCCCTGAACGCCGCCTTCGAGGCGAACGCGCGCGACGTGGCGCGGATCGGCGGCAGCTAGGAGTTTTGGATTTAACACACAGCGACCAAAGACACATGGGCAAACCTACAGGCTTCATCGATTACCCCCGGGAGATTCCCGTAGACCGCCAGCCACTCGAGCGCGTCCGCGACTGGGACGAGTTCCATATCCATATGCCGGAGGAGGCCCTCCGGACCCAGGGCGCCCGCTGCATGGATTGCGGCATCCCCTTCTGCCACACCGGCACGCTCATCAGCGGCATGGCAAGCGGATGCCCCATCAATAACCTCATCCCCGAGTGGAATGACCTCGTCTACCGCGGCCTCTGGAAGGAAGCCCTCGAGCGGCTGCACAAGACCAATAACTTCCCCGATTTCACTGGCCGCGTCTGTCCCGCCCCTTGCGAAGGCTCCTGCGTATTGGGCATCAATACTCCGCCCGTCACGATCAAGAACATCGAGGTCTCCATCGCCGATCGCGGTTGGGACGAAGGCTGGATCGTCGCCGAGCCGCCCCAGACACGCACCGGCAAGCGCGTCGCCATTATCGGCTCCGGTCCCGCCGGCCTCTGCGCCGCCGCGCAACTCAACCGGGCCGGCCACACCGTCACCGTCTTCGAGCGCGCCGACCGTCCGGGAGGCCTGCTCATGTACGGCATCCCGAACATGAAGCTCGACAAGGAAAAAGTCGTCCTGCGCCGCATCCGGCAGATGGAAGCCGAGGGCGTCGAGTTTGTGTGCAACTCAGAGGTCGGCAAGGACATTGCCGCCGAAAAACTCCTGTCCGACTTCGATGCCGTCGTCCTCTGTACCGGCGCGACCAAACCCCGCGACCTCCCGATCCCAGGCCGCGACCTCAAGGGAATCCACTTCGCCATGGACTTCCTCACCGCGAATACCAGGGGCGTCCTCGACCTCAAGACGAACGGGAGCTTCATCTCCGCAAAGGACCGCGACGTCGTGATCATCGGCGGTGGCGATACCGGCACCGACTGCGTCGGAACCTCCATGCGCCACGGCTGCCGCAGCCTCGTGCAGGTCGAGATCCTGCCCAAGCCCCCGCTCGCCCGCGCCGGCGACAACCCGTGGCCGGAGTGGCCCAAGGTTTACAAGATGGATTACGGCCAGGAGGAAGCCGCCGCGAAATATGGCGCCGACCCCCGCGTCTACCTCACCACCGGCACCAAATTCGAGGGAGACGAGCACGGCCATGTGAAAGCCGTCCACACCGTCGAGGTGCAGTGGGACAGGAACGAGAAGGGCCAGTTCATCCCGAAGAACATCCCAGGCACCGAGCGCGTGGTTCCCGCGCAACTCGTTCTCCTCGCGATGGGATTCCTCGGTCCGGAACAGCCCCTGCTCGATTCCCTCAAAGTCGAGCGGGACGCCCGCAGCAACATCAAAGCTGACGATCAAAAATACACGACCAGCATCCCTGGGGTCTTCGCCGCCGGCGACTGCCGCCGGGGCCAGAGCCTGGTAGTCTGGGCCTTCAAGGAAGGCCGCGGCGCTGCGCGGGAATGCGACCGATACCTGATGGGCGCCACCAATCTGGCGTAGGTTTCTGAGGGCCTTGATTCTCTTCGTCTGCAATTTCGGGGCTCGCATTCCTCCCTCTCCGGCGCTAGTTTTTCACCGATGAGCGTCCACGAAATCCTTGCCGAAATCCCGAATCTCGGAAGCCAGGACTGCGCCCGCATCAAACTGGCCATCGAGAAGAGGTTCCAGCAGCAACCACCTTCCCTGGCCGACCTGCTCGACCCGATCCTCGACGATCCTGGCACGGACCCTGTCGGCCTGCCGCCGGACCTTTCCTCGAATCCCGAGCACATGCGTGGCTACGGGAAATGATCATCGCGGATACCGGCCCAATCGTCGCGCTCATCAATCCGCGCGATCAGCACCACCAGTGGGCGCGCTCGGCGATTCGGCAAATCAACGAACCGATGCTGACTTGCGACGCCGTACTGTCAGAAGCGCTCTTCCTTGTTTTCGGCGTTCCGAACGGAATCCGCCGATTCACGGAAATGCTCGTGTCGGGCGCGATCCAATCCGACTTTGCCAGCGCGGCCAACTTTCGCGAGCTGACCGCCCTTATTCGAAAATATAAATCGCTCCCGATGTCGTTCGCCGATGCCTGCCTGGTAAGGCTCGCGGAATTGCATGACGGCGCTTCGGTCCTAACCGTCGATTCTCATTTCCAGGTTTATCGCAAGAACGGCGATCAGCCCCTTTCCCTGGTGATGCCGGATTGACTCCGAGCCAGATTTATTCCAATCGAATTTCTTCACATCGCTGATGCGATGTTTAGCAGTGCCGGAACAAAGGACCTCGCCGCCGGCGACTGCCGCCGGGGCCAGAGCCTGGTAGTCTGGGCCTTCAAGGAAGGCCGCGGCGCCGCGCGGGAATGCGACCGATACCTGATGGGCGCCACCGATCTGGCTTAGGTCTCCTCGGTCCTTGCTGTTCTTACGGCAATAAAGGTATAGGTCTGGGGGATGAAACGAACATTTGCTCTTTGCTTCGCTGCCGTGGCGGCTTTGGGGCCGCTGGCTTTCGCGCAGGGTAAGGACGGACAGAGCGGGGATATTGATGCGCAGATCCAGAAGGCAGAGGACGCGGCGGACGCGGCGGCAAAAAAGGCAGAGGACGCGTCAGACGCAGCGGCAAAGAAGGGCGTAACGATCCCGGAGGTTAAGGATACCGCGGACGACGATGATGCCAGGGAGAAGGCGCGGACCCAGGCGGCGGTGAATGCGAAGGGGCCAGTGGCATTACCCTCGTGGACGCCGGCGGTGCCGCAGTTTACGGCCTCGGGCCCGGCGGCGCGAAAACTCGTGGACGGGGAGGCGCGGATTGTCCTCGCGGGCACTTCGCCCCTCGCGCCGGAGGCGCTCGCGGATGCGTGGGACGCTTTCAAGAAGCCCGGTTTCAGTCACGAGCGGACGGGGTCCGAGTTTAACGGTCTAGTGGATCTGAACGTGAGTTTCCGCAATGGAGAGGATGGAACGGAAGTGAAGATGGAAGTGGAGCGCAAGGCAGGTGCAAAGGTGACGAAGGTGACCCTCTCGTCGCCAATTTCCCTGCCCCAATAACCCATTCGCGAAGTAAAGCCAGGGTGGCGGAATCTCCTCCTTGGGCCGGGAAGGAATGCGGTGCGGAAAAACTTCTTTCATTGACAGGTAATGATCGAAGGCTACCGTAGCGCTCATGATCGCTCAGGAACGGCAGACGAGAATTTTGAACCTGCTGGGGAAGCGGCGCCGGTTGGGATTCGGCGAGTTGCACGATCTGGCCGGGTGTTCTTCTGCAACCTTGCGCAGAGATTTGACGTTTCTGGAGGAGCGGGACTTGCTGGTGCGCGTCCACGGCGGGATTTTGCATCCCGACGCGGCCGCCGGAGAGCCCAGCCTCGTTGAAAAGGCGCGCACGGCCGTCGCGGCGAAGCGGCGCATCGCCGCGTTCGCGGCGGCTCTGGTGCCGGATGGATCGACCGTTTTTATCGATAGCGGCACAACGTGCCTCGAGGCGGCCCGGCTGCTTCGCGAGCGATCCAGTCTGACGATCATCACCAACTCCCTGCCCGTTCTGGCCGGGCACGGGCGGTTTCAGGCCCGGTTGATTGTAGTGGGAGGCGAACACCGGGCCGTCAGCGGAGCGCTGGTGGGGAACCTGGCTGCCGGCAGCCTCTCGCGGCTGCGGGCGGACGTGGCCTTGATTGGGGCTTCCGGGCTGGACCCCGAGGCTGGCCCCGGCACCACGGAGTTGCTCGAAAAGGACATCAAAGCCGGATGGCTCGCGCGGTCGCGGCGGCGCATCCTGCTGTGCGATGCGACCAAGTGGAAGTCGGCCGCAACGGTTTGTTTTGCCGGTTGGAATGAATTGACGGACTTTGTTACCGATGAGCGGCCACCGTCCGGTTTCCCAGCCAAACGGCCCAAAATTCACCTTTCATGAAACGCCTCGACCAAAAACTTGCCAACATTCTCAGCGGCTCGAATTCCCCGCGGGACTTCATCATCGCGGATGCGAAGGACGCCGATATGGCCTTTGGGATAACCGCCCCGGGACCGCAGGCCGGGAAATGCCGCCACACTTACAACGAATCGGAGGGATGCTGGAAGACACTCGACGATTATTTGAGCCAAATCCGCGCGGTCATCCGGCAGGACATAGTCGATATCGTGCTGCTCTCGGCTTCAAACCTGGAGCGACTCGGCATGAAGGAACGGCTGTTTGAGAACGCCGCGATCACCCCGGCCGCCCGCGCCAATGATACTTCGGACGTGTGGGTCGTCCGCGGCGGGAAATACCCGACCGACCACCCCTCGCGCTCATTTCGCACGGCAACCATCGACCACATCAAATACGGGCGCCTGAGCGAAAATTACTTGCAACCCTGCATCGGCGCCGATCTGGGACTCTATTCGATCACCTTCACCAATAGCATCGAGTGGGATTACAAGGCTCTCCAGGACTTTCACGATTTCCGGGTCGAGGCGGAGAAGAAGCGCTTCCGGTATTTCCTGGAAGTATTCAATCCGAACGTAGACCCGGGGATCGCGGACAAAAAGGTGGCGGCGTTTTTGAATGACCACATCGTCCGCACCCTCGCGGGAGTTACCGAGGCGGGACGCCCCATTTTCCTGAAGGTTCCCTACAATGGACCCGGGCCGCTGGAAGAGCTGGCAGCCTATGATTCGCGGCTGGTGGTCGGCATCCTGGGCGGAAGCGCGGGCACGACCCTCGATGCATTTCAATTGATTCACGACGCCCAGAAGCACGGCGCCAAAGTGGCATTATTTGGACGCAAAATTAATCTTTCCGAACATCCGCTGGCATTTATCGAATTGCTGCGCCGCGTGGTGAACGGCGAGGTTTCGCCTGTGGAAGGAGTAAAGGTCTATCATAGCGTGCTCCAGAAATCCGGACTCCGTCCGCAACGCACCTTGCAGCAGGACCTGCAGGTGACCACCAACAAAATGAGCTACCGCTGAGTATTGCGCGCGGCCAACACCCCCAGAATATGAAACGTAGTGAGATCAACTCCATTTACCTGGAAGCAAAATCCTGTTTTGAAACGCATGGGTGGGCCCTTCCGCCAAATCCCCGGTGGGACATCACCGATTTCGGACTCGGCGACTTTGTCCGCTTCGGGCTCGTGCTCATCAATCTCGCGGAGGAACCCGAGTACTGCGAGAAATTGATGTACGCGCGCCGGGGCCAAACCACCCCCATGCACTCCCACACCCGGAAAAAGGAGGACATCATCTGCCGCCATGGCGAATTGACTCTTGAGCTCTGGGCCGCTCACCCGCAGACGGCGGAAAGGGGAGGGGCCTTCACCGTGCAGGTGAACGGCGAACCTAAAGCCTGCCATAGCGGGGACCTCATCACCCTCCATGCCGGAGAACGGGTTACGCTCACCCCGGGAGTTTATCATGCATTCTGGCCGGCGGGAGACCAGTGCATCATCGGCGAAGTCTCCACCGTGAATGACGACACAAATGACAATCATTTTGTGAACCCGGACGTCGGACGTTTTCCCACGGTGGAGGAAGATGAACCCGCTCTGCGCCGGTTGATCAGCGACCGATGAATACTCACGATTCCCTTCTTGAAAATGCCGCTGCGACGCTTGAGGGGCTGGCGCCGACTCCCGCGCCAGTCGTGACCGGCTTTGACGGCTTTGTGGACGAAATGATCTCCGTGGTGGCAGAACGCAAGTCCCTGGTCCATTTCGAACCGGTGCCGGACATCGCCACCTTCGGGGCGCTGGTTTCCGCGGCGGCCGGCCAGAGCAGTCTGCGGGAGATTGTGGTCCACGCGGTGCATCCCGGAGGATGCGCGGTGAATCTGGGCGACGGGCTTGCAGCCCTGGGAGTGCCGGTGGACTGCTTTGCGACGCTTGGGGAGCCTGAGCATCCGGCCTTCGCCGAAACCACCTCACGGTTCCGCTCGACCCATTCCTGGGGGCGCGAGCCGGGCCGGACTCTGGCCTTTGAATTTTCCGATGGAAAACTGATGTTCAGTTCCGTCAAGCAACTGGCCGAATTCACCGCGGACGATGTCCGGCGGCGGCTGTCCGATGGCGCGTATCTGGCCCGATGCCGGGAGGCCGCCGTCATTGCCCTTACCGACTGGAGCCTCTACCCGCACATGAACGGCGTCTGGCGCATGCTCCAGGAGGAGGTCTACGCCTGCCTCCATCATCGCCCGCATTTCTTCCTCGATCTGGTGGACCCCGCTACGCGATCCCCGGTGGATATCCTTGCGATGATAGAGATACTCGCCGGCTTCGAATCGCATGGACCCACCACGCTCGGGCTCAATGGCAATGAGGCCAATATCCTCGCGCGGCTGCTCGTCCTGCCGGAGGCAAAGGGCGAGGGGGCCGACTGGGTGCGTCTCGCCACAGACCTGCGCCGGCGCCTCGGGATATCCACCGTGGCCATTCACCAAACACGGTTTGCCGTCGCCGCGGGATCGAATGGATCGGCAATGGTTACCGGTCCGCATTGCGCCCAACCGCTCAAGAGCACCGGAGCCGGCGACCGGTTTAACGCGGGGTATTGCCTCGGGCTGCTGGCCCGGGGCACGCTCGAAGATTGCCTGGCGCTGGGATGCGCCTCTTCAGGGTTCTTCGTTCGAGAGGCCCGCAGCGCGGACCGTGCCGAATTGGCGGCATTTTTACAAAACTGGAAAGCGAATCGGGTATAACAGGCCCTGCAAGGCTGCCCGAATGGTTCAAAAGCGGCGTCAACTTTTCGTATTCACCAAGTTTGAGGGAATGGAAAAGGTCGTCGGAAGGGCAAGAGCGCTCCGGATTCGGATTCGCTTCGAAGCGGTAATGCGGTAGGGGTTTTGGGATGAATGATTCGATTGCCGGGCTGACCGAGGAGATCCGCGCGTTCTGCGACAAACGGGATTGGGCTCAGTACCACGGTCCCAAAGAAATGGCGGTGGCCATCGCCGCCGAGGCGGGGGAATTGCTCCAGCACTTCGTGTGGCAGGACGCGGAGCAGAGCGCCGCCCGCGCCACCGCCCGGCGGGCGCAGATCGAGGACGAACTGGCGGACGTGGCCACGCTGGTGATCGAGATGGCCAACCGCCAGGGGATCGACCTGGCTGCGGCGATCCGCGCCAAGCTCGCCCGCAACGAGGTGCGCTACCCCATCGAGAAGGCGCGTGGCTCCAACCGGAAGTACAACGAATTGTGAGCGGGGGCGAAGGGAGCGATAGTCAAGGCGGAGCGTTGCCGAAGGCGGGCAAGCCATCCACCACACCGCACAAGCGCCGGCCGCGATATGCGGGCAAGAATCCCAAGCGTTTTTCGGAGAAGTACAAGGAGTTGAATCCCGAGAAGTACCCGGAGACGGTGCAGAAGGTGCTTGCCAGTGGGAAAACCGTGGCCGGGACGCACCGTCCTATCATGGTGGCGGAGATTCTGGATGCCCTGGACCCGAAGCCGGGCGAGACCGCCGTGGACTGCACGCTTGGGCATGGAGGGCACGCGAGAGAGATTCTGTCGCGCGTGACGCCCGGCGGGCGGCTCATCGGTCTGGACGCCGATCCGCTGGAGCTTCCGCGCACTGAGGAGCGCATGCGTGCGCTCAGGTTCGGGCCGGAGTCATTTACAGCCTTACGCCAGAATTTCGCCGGCCTTCCGCGCGCACTTGCGGAAACTGGCGCCGCAGAGGGGGCGGATGTATTGCTCGCGGACCTCGGCGTCTCATCCATGCAACTGGACCGTCCGGAACGCGGCTTCTCCGTGAAGCTGGAAGGCCCGCTTGATATGCGCATGAACCCCGCGCGCGGCCTCTCTGCCGCGCAATTGCTGGAGCGCTCGAAGCCGGAGGAACTGGCCGCGCTCCTCGTGGAGAACTCCGAGGAGCCGCATGCCGCCACGTTGGCGCGCGTGCTGGCCGGGCGGCGGATCGAGACCACGGTACAGCTCGCGGCCGCGGTGCGGGGCGCTCTCGCCGCACGGCCCGCCGAGGAGGCGACGCTTAGCGTGAGGCGTGTCTTTCAGGCGTTGCGCATCGCTGTGAACGACGAATTCGGCGCGCTGGAGACGCTCCTGCGCCACCTACCGGCCTGCCTGCGCCCCGGCGGCCGCGTGGCGATTCTCACCTTCCACTCCGGAGAGGACCGCCGGGTGAAGCATGCGTTCGCCCAAGGAGTGCGCTCCGGCGTGTACGCCGAGGCCAGCCGTGAGGTGACCCGCGCTGGGGCTGACGAACGCCGCGCCAATCCCCGCTCTATCTCCGCCAAACTCCGCTGGGCGCGTCGGGCATGGTGAGACGCGCAAGCGGTCTTTATCACAGTAATGAGCGATCTACAACCTGCATGAAAAGTCTAATGACGACTTTTCGTGCTTTGCAAAGTGGAATCAGCGTTTAGCCCCCGGGAGAAGGTATCCCGCGAGTACCCGTCGCATTCCGATTGAGAAAAGTCCAATAGAACATCGAGATTCCAACGCACCACAAGCTACTCATTTATAGCAGCTTATGAACTGGAGCCGGCAGTCGGGTTTGAACCGACGACCTGCTGATTACAAATCCGGCAGTGGTCATGGTTCTAAGTGGTTGCTACAGAGAAAACTATGGTATTTGGCGTCCTTTTGCAACCCTCGAAATCCCTCAAAATCGGGCGATAACTGCAATAAACTGCAATGGAAAAGACCCCGCGGTGTCTGCCTTTTCATGCGCCACATGCGTCGAGGAGAGCGCGGACAAAACCCACCGTGTCCGCTTGCGTCTCCGGGTCGGGCCGTCCATACAGAAACTCAGCTACCCGTCTTGGCCCGATCCCTTCGGGGTCGAGAAAATCTTCCCGCAGGTGTGCCAGTGCCTTTTGCGCACTTTCATCCGCGAGCAGAGGCCGGAGCAATTCGGCTACGTCATCAACACCTTTGCCGTAATTGCGAAGGAGATAGAATAAGTCATAGGCGTCCTTGTTCTCCCCGCGAATACGAAAGGCGAGCGCCTTGAGCACAACGTAAGCGCCGGCCCCGCAGACGCGAATTTCCCGACTCGCCTTCTCGTCGGCGATTGTCAGCCCGGTGAGCGTCACAACCTGATTGTCTTTGAAGGCGAGGTGAAGTCCGGGCGCGATGATCGCCGCCCAATCCTTGGCGAGCGAGAACAGGCTGCCTGGCTTTGCGTCGATGTTCTCTGGCTCAATGAGGAAATCTACCGTTACCGCCGGGTCACTAATCCGCCAGCGTTGCCGCGTCGGCTTTCCCTCGTCGTTCTTATCGACCTCAAAGCCCGCATGCCGCAGTCGCTCGGCGACCTCCTTGTAACGCTCCTCGCCGACAAGTGCGAAGGCCAGTCCAAGGTCGAGATCAAGCGTGCCTACATGGGGTGCCACGTTGTCGGGTAGATTCGCCTGGTCGATAAGCAGGGACGGCACCAGTCCGCCAACGACAACAATCTCATCCATCAAGTCGCCAAGTTTCGTGGCGAGATAGAGGCAGGTGGATTTAACGCGGGCGACTTGATCGGGCGGGTAACCTTCGGCGACTTTTGGTTTTTCAGGCATTGGTGGAGGGATTCAGCAATTTCTTGCGCAGATCATCGGCGGCTTCGACGGACCGCTCGGGATGGTCCTTTAGATCGAGATATATCTGTACCGGGTGCGCACAGACAATCCCCTCGCGAACCTCGCTTCCATCGAAAACCCCGGCGTCGTTTGGTTGCACCAGCCAGACATTTTCGCCGCGCTCCATTTCGTGAAATCCCATCTGGCCGCGCGCTTTTGCGTCGGGCAGTTCGGAGACGAATAGCACCACCAACCGAAAGCCCGCGAAGCCCGACCAGAGCCAGGCGCCAGCCAGCCCGGTCGCCGCATACTCGACCTTCTCCCGCTGCAACGATTCCGCCAGCCGTCGCACCACCTCGTTGCTGGAGCGTGCGGCCACATGCCCACGGACGACGTGATGCTTCGAGAAATCGTAGGCTTCGTACATTGCATCGAGCAAGGTGTTGTAGTCCGCCACGCGGACGGCACCTTCCGCATCGCGAACGATGAGCCGTTGCTCCTCCAACCCTCGCACGATCCGGCTGGTGAAGCCCTCATCGAGTCTGCTCACCCGTGCCAACTCGCGCTGCGTGAACGATTGATCCCTCTTCATCAGGAGCCAGCGGGCGATGCGGGCGCTCTTCGGGGCAAACAAACTCCGCGGCCGGCCAGCGCGCTTGAACCTGTTCGGCTTTCCTTCGATTCGCACCCGTAGCCCCGGCGCAACGATTCGCGCGTTGCCGGAAAGATCAAGCCAACTCACCCCAGCTTCCTCACAAAGCCGCTGCCCTACCTCTCCCATGTAAGGGACCACCACCACCGGGATGGCTGCCTTCTTGGACACCGCACCGGCATAATCCCTCGCTTGCCTTGCTGCCATTGCAACGGAGTCCGCCTGCCCGCTCGCCTTGCATTCGATGACCATGACCTTGTCCCCCCAAGAGATCACCATGTCCGGTTGTCCGCTACCAGTGGCTCGTTCGCGCTCCACCTTCAGCTCAGTCTCTGGAATCGCTAACAACTCCGCCACCCGCCGCGGAATCTCGTTCAACGAGCGTTGATGTAGGGCGACATTCACATTGCCTAAATTACCAGACTTGATCACATGGTCAAGTTGGCTATTTTACACACATTTAATCTGGATATCGTAGGAGGCGGCTTCCCGGAACACTCACCCCCTCTTCTGGCCATGAATTCGCGTACAACGATTGGACATCAATGACTTGTGAGTTCGCCCACACTGATGTTCTGACGGGAAAATAGGATCATTTTCCGTCAAAACCAGAAGTCTTTTGGTCTTCAAGAGTAGAAAAATTCTCACCAGCAGCCGCAATCAGATTTGGCGATTGATGCATTCATGTTCAAGAATCCTGAACAACCATGCAGTGTCATTTATGGAAATCGGAGACTTCGGTGCCTGCATTTTGCAGGCTCGATGGTGGTTTTGGGGCAGGAAAGCGCGCACCTTTTCTCCTCCTTCCAGGCCCCGCGCCGACTGAGCGGGGGCGAGCGGCAGCGAGGAGGGCCTCAGCAAGCTTGCGCGATGGCCTTCTTCTCAAAAAAGCGGCGCTGCGCTCCTTCGGCGGCGTGGAGCGACTTCGGCACATGGACCAGATACGGCGTGTTGGGACTGTAGGGTGCTTTACGAACTTCCAATACGAAGTGCCTAGGCATGGGGCACCTCCTTTGTGGAAGTCAATTGAAGCAGATGGAGCGTCGGGGTCTGATCCCGCGCGGGATCAACAGAAACAAAAATGCGTTTCTGCAATAAACTGCAATGGAGGTTTTTGGTCTTCGGGCAAGCCCCCTGTTGGTCTCCTGCAAGTCCTTTATTATTAGGTTCTTGCGATGGAGCCGGCAGTCGGGTTTGAACCGACGACCTGCTGATTACAAATCATCGTGTTCATATGAGTATCTTAGCGATTTACTCTGTAGATGCCAGTCCTAAGTGGCCTTTTGCATTCCTTTTTGACCCTCGAAAACCAGTCATTTTGGCAATAATGGCAATGAAGGTTGGCGCACTAAGCTTCGCCTGGTGCCTGGAGACGACGGGCGCGACGGACGTCTATTCCCCGAAAGTCTTTTCTGCAAAAGAAAATCTGCTAAAAGCGATTTTCGCGTTAACACCAAATTTCTAGACTTGCCATTGAGCATGCGTGAAACCCTGTCCGTGCTTGCCAAATCCTAACGCCATGCCAAAGAAATCTGCTTTGAAGAAAGTGAAATCCGGCGACTTGCTCGCCGACGTGCGCGAGCTGATCCTTATCGCGCGCGAAGGTATCGCTCGGACGGTGAACGCCGTGCTGGTGATCCATTGCTGGCGGGTAGGCCATCGAATTCGGACGGATATTCTTCGCGAGAAACGTGCAGAGTATGGTTCCGAGATTATCGCTACGCTGTCGCGACAATTGGAAACAGAGTTTGGCCCTGGCTATGATGCCAAAAGTCTCGCCCGGATGGTCCAATTTGCGGAGGTGTTTCCGGACTCCGAGATTGTCGCTACATTGTCGCGACAATTGGGTTGGAGCCATTTCAAAGAACTCCTGCCGCTCAAAGACCAACTTCAACGCGATTTCTACGCCGAGATGTGCCGCATCGAGCGGTGGAGCGTTCGCAAGCTCCGCGAAAAGATTGGCGGAATGCTCTTTGAGCGAACCGCACTCTCAAAGAAGCCCGCAAAACTGGCGGAGCAGGAACTCCAAAAACTTCGCGCTGACGATCAGCTCACACCAGATCTTGTTTTTCGCGATCCCTACTTTCTCGATTTCCTCGGACTTAAGGGCGCATTTCACGAGAGAGACCTGGAAGCCGCCATCATCCGCGATCTTGAAGCGTTTCTCGTTGAACTCGGCGGAGATTTTGCCTTCCTCGCCCGGCAGAAACGCATTGTCGTCGATGGCGAAGACTTTTACCTCGATCTGCTTTTCTACCACCGCCGCCTTCGCCGGCTCGTAGCCATCGACCTGAAACTCGGCAAGTTCGCGCCCGGCGACCTCGGGCAAATGGAGTTTTACCTTCGGTGGTTGAAAAAGCATGAGATGCGGCCCGGTGAACAGGAACCGCTCGGACTTATCCTCTGTGCGGAAAAATCCGACGAGCGTGTCGAGCTGTTCGAATTGGAGTCACGAGGCATTCGTATCGCGGAATATCTCACTGAACTGCCGCCTCGGGATTTACTCGTAAGCAAGCTTCATAAAGCGGTACACTTGGCCCGTGAACGGCTCGGTGAGTCCAGCACTCGATTCGTTGGACGTGCAAAACCTCATGACCGTCGAGGAAGCCGCTAACCGGCTCAAGGGGGGAAACTAGATGGAAAAGTTCCAGGTGCCAAGATCGGCCAAAGAGGCGAGCGTGTAAACGCAGCACGTCCATGGCTAAGGAGACGGCCAAGGATTTGGCTGTCAGTAGGTGCTGCACGTTTTGGCATCTGACACGAATAATATACGATACTCGCGTCAACACGACTTTCATCGGGCGGGCATCTTGCAAACCGTAGGCGGGGAGTAATGAGGCAGGAAGGCACGGACCTTTTCCTTTACCTTTCCCGGCCCGCGCCGAGCGGGGGCGAGCGCCAGCGAGGAGGCCCATCACAAAGCAGCCAGCGCGAAGCTTCCCCAATTATCCCCGGAAGCTGAGCAATGGCTGCCAAACTTTGGGCCGGCGGTGGCAACACGAGGCGTGCCAACTCTTGTTGGCGCGGCTCGTGGGTGCGAGAGGCGGTGCGGAGCCTCGTCAGCGATTCTTCTGCGACGCCCCGCCCGAAGCGGGAGGCCGAAGGCCGGTAGCGCAGGAAGGAGCGGCGCAGATGGATCGCAATGGGCCAACATTCTCGCGAATCTGTGCGGGAAAGGAGGCGGGGCACAGGTTCGCCGGCGAAGCCGCGTAGGGAAGGCGTTGCGGAAACCCTTGGGGTTTCTGCTGGGATGGGGAGTTGAGAGACTGGACGCGGAGCGGACGGGCTCGAACTGGGGAAGGGTCGTCGGCGACTCTTCCCCATCAAAAGAAAAAGAGGCCAAGAAAAGTACGGGCTCACTTCGTCGGGAAGAAGTCGATGGAGTGCAGACCAATCCCTCGACCCAGAATATCAATTCCGAACAGTCGCAGTTATCCGCTGTTGGATGGGGCCAGCCCGGTGCGATACCGGACGGAGTTTACGTTCTCGGCGCGGACGGTGAGCCGGACGGTGCAGTGTTGACGGCGCGCCAAGGTTTGTTTATCGCCCCAGCGAAAGCCGCTGGGCGGTGAACCGAGGCAGTTTCGCCCGCATGATCTTCCTTTTGGTCTTCCCTACGTCGTAGGGGACACGGCGGAACTCGACCCAGCGCCAGCCGGCGTCAAAAACAACGTAGCAGGCATCCGGGCACAGATCCCTGGGCTGCCCCACGGAACCGGCGTTGATCAGGGACTTTCCTCCACTCGGCAATTCGATCCGGCCCTCACCGCGCCACGACCTGATATCGCCATCGGCGTCCTGATGCCAGACCCGGGGCACATGGGTGTGACCGCAAAAGCAGATGGGACGCGCCTGGGCTCTGAAATGATCCTGGGCATCCCGCTCCTCCGCCACGTACGGCCATTCCGAGGAGGCGTCCAAGGAGGCATGCACATATTGGCGCTTGTCGTCAGAAATCACGAGTGGAAGAGCCGCCAGATAGCCCCGCTGTTCTGGAGTCAGTTTTCCGCGAGAAAATTCGATCCCGCTGCGGGCCACATCGCGCAGTTCATCCAGCGCACTGTTGTCGGCCACCCAGGCGTCGTGATTGCCTTTGAGCACCTGGCACCCGGTGGACCTCACCAATTCCAGGCACTGAGAGGGATTGGCCGCGTAACCGACGATATCGCCCAAACAGACACGGTCCCGAATTCCGATGGCGTCCATATCCGCAAATACCGCCTCCAGCGCCTCCAGATTAGAATGGATGTCGCCAAAAACGGCGGTCTCTGGCTCGATCATGAGCATGCATACGGTTGGGAGCAAAAACCGTCAATGGAGGAGCAGGATTGCTCTTCCAAACCCCAACCGCCTTTGCGAGTCTTTACGGCGCAATGAACCAGGAGGCAGAAATCGTGGAGGCGCACCTTGGCCTCGCCCAAGTCATCGCCTGCGAGTATGCTAACATACCCGCCGCCACCTTGGATGAAATCGGGGCCGAGGCCCAGAGAGCTTTGGCCGCCGCCGCCCGGCATTTCGAGCCGGATAAGGGCCAATTCGCCCCCTACGCCGCCCGTGCGATCCGAAATGCACTGAATTCGCTTTACGAAAAACAGCTTCGGTACGTGCAGGTGCATGAGTTCTCCCTAGACGCGCCGCGCAACGATACGGGAGGGACGACGGAAGGCTCCCTCATCAGCAAAGTCGCTGACGGCTCGCAGGACATGGCCGTGGAAATCCGCGCCCGCGAATCTCGACTGGTCCTGGAGGAGGTGTTGACCGCCTTGCCCAAGCGTTCCCGGCGAGCCCTTGAAATGCTCCGGGAAGGCTGCAGCTATGCGGAAATCGGCGCCGCGATGGCCATCAGCAAGCAGGCCGCGCACAAAATCGGCCAGGACGCCTTGCATTGCCTGCGTGAAAAGTTGCAATCCCGCGGCTTTGCCGGGCTCGACTCCGAGGGTTTCCTCAAATCCCGCTCTGCCCAATCGCCACCCACCGATTGACGTTTTTCGTTCCCATTCGTAATGCCCCCCCAGAACCCATGAGTGCCAAAGTCCGGCTCCAAATCTGTAAAGGCAAGAATGCCGGGAGGATTTTCTCTTTCACCGAGCACGACACTTTTATTTTTGGGCGCATGGCTGACTGCCATGCCTGCATGCCTGACGACAACCAGGTTTCCCGCCATCACTTCATCCTCGAAGCGAACCCGCCGCAGGCGTGTCTGCGTGACCTCGGCAGCTTGAATGGCACTTGGGTGAACGGCACGAAGTGCGGAGCCAGGGAAAAGGATGAATCTCCGGAGCAGGGGGCAAAGCGGCGGTACCCTGAGGTGGGCCTAAAGGACGGCGACCACATCAAAGTGGGACAGACGGAACTCGAAGTTTCCATCGAGCAGCCAAAAGAAGCACCCCAGCATCGTGTGGACGCCGGGCTCGGCAACATCTCGTTGCTCTCCCCCGAGCAGCTTGGCCGGCTCATCTTCGGGGATCAGCCCGGGAAGTCAGGACTCAAAATCCCCGGCTGCAAGATCGAGGCGGAAATCGGTCGCGGTGGATATGGCGCTGTTTACCGTGCTCGATGGGGGACGGAGAGAAACGTGGTTGCCGTGAAAGTCATGCTATCCCGCGTGGACGCGAGCGTCGAGGCCGTCGAGAAGTTCAAGCGGGAGGCCGCAGTCACGGCAAATCTCCAGCATCCCAACATCATTCGCGTTTTGGACAGTGGCGCGTCTGGAGCCGTCTTTTTCTTCATTATGGAGTTCTGCGACGGAGGCAGCGCATGGGATCTCATGATTAAAAACGGTGGGCGTCTGTCACTGGAGCAGGCCAAGCCGATCATTCTCGGAGCCCTTGCCGGTCTGGCTTACGCCCACGATAAAGGATTCGTCCACCGTGATCTGAAGCCGCAGAACATCCTCTTCTCCCGGGGTGAAGTGCGGCTCTCCGATTTCGGGTTGTCCAAGAGTTTTCAGCAGGCCGGTCTCAGCGGCTTGAGTATGACCGGAGCCTATGCCGGCACGCCAGTCTTCATGCCACGCGAGCAGATCACGAACTTCAAGTACGTCAAGCCGGTGTCGGATGTGTGGAGCATGGCCGCGACCATCTACAATATGCTGACTGGAGACTTTCCGTACCAGTTCAGCAAAGACCGCGACCCGATTGATGTGATCCTGAATGACAGCGTCGTTCAAATCGGCCAGCGGGACAAAACGCTCAAAAAACCACTTTGCTCCGTTCTGGACAAAGCCCTCGAAAAGAAGGCGAAGGATCGCTTCCAGACCGCCGCCGAATTGCTGGCTGCGGTGAAAAAGGCGTTGCTTTAACTTATGAAAACAAGAAAGCCCCAAAAGAAGGCGAAGAAACCGATGCCCAGCAACAAGAGTCGTACCAGTGGTGCGACAATTGCCCGCAAGGGAAAAAGCCTCGCGAACCTTGAAACAATTTCCGCCCCGTCCAACGAAACCGCGTTTCGTGAAGTGCTCGCGCTCATCGAAGGCGCCCGGGCGCGGGCGCTTCAAGCCGTCAATACCGAGTTGATCGACCTCTACTGGCGGGTGGGAGAGGAAATCAACCGCCGGATCGCGGCTGATGGATGGGGAAAGTCCACGATTTCTTCACTCGCTTCTTACGTCCGGCAGGAGCAACCGAACCTTCGTGGCTTCTCCTCCCAAAATCTATGGCGAATGCGGCAGCTTTTTGACGCATACGCCCGTCAAACAAAACTCTCAGCACTGCTGAGAGAATTGAGTTGGACGTGCAATCTACTGATCCTCGGGCGTTGCAGGGGCGTGATAAACGAAGGAATGTCATAAATGAGAAAAAAATCTCAGCGGGAGCTACAGGCCGAAACATTTCCGCCAACGCCCATTGAGAATATGGGGTGCGGGGAGCTAGAGGTGGCTTTAACCGGAAGAAATTTCCCGCACAAAAACACGGAAGAATTGTACCGATTTTTATTTCGCATTATCCGGTTCCCGAAAGAAGAATCCCTTATTTTAGCGGCTTTCAAAGAAATCATTGAGCGTGAGCTTGATCGACGAAATTTGAATCGAGCGTGGAAGATGACTTTTGCGTCGGCTGTGATTGCATTGTTTGCTGCTTGCGCTGCGTGGATTCCATTTTTTCAATCCCTATCAGCAAATAAATCAAAACCACCACAAACCCAAAACCCAGCGCCCCTCTCATCAGAGCATTCTCCCGCCACCCCATCCGCGGCTCACGTTTCTCATGCGCCCACTCCATCGCGACCATTATCACCCACAACCCAAACAAGCTCACCGGAATCCCGATGAACTCTAAAGCGTTAACGAAATCATCCATCCATACGCTAGGTGATTCAACTATCTAATTGCCGTATAAAGGATGAACTACACCGACCCAGATACAGTCCCGGCTTTATGGAGTGTTGGCGATGTTATTCTCGATCTCTATGAAGTGAAAGAAGTCTTCACGGGTGGCGGCATGGGGCTGGTTTATCGTGTTCATCACCGCGATTGGGCCATAGACTTAGCAGTCAAGTCCCCAAGGCCCGAATTCTTTCAAATCCAGCAACACGTCGAGAATTTCGAGCGCGAAGCAGAGACATGGGTGAATCTCGGGCTGCATCCCCACACGGTGAGTTGTTTCTACGTCCGTCGAATGGGTGGTATCCCTCGAATCTTCACCGAGTTTATCGATGGTGGGTCGCTGGCAGACCATATTCGATCCCGAAGACTTTACGAAGGCGGGCCGGACAAAGCGCTGGAGCGAATCCTCGATACTGCCATCCAGTTCGCATGGGGGCTGCATTACGCACATGAGCAGGGGTTAATTCATCAAGACGTCAAACCCGCCAATGTCCTCATAACCGCTGATGGAACTGTTAAAGTAACTGATTTTGGTCTCGCCAAGGCACGTGTTGTGGCAGGCGAAACAACGATGGCTACTGCGGGCCAGAGCATCTTGGTTAGCTCAGGTGGAATGACGCCAGCTTATTGTTCTCCTGAGCAGGTCAGAGGAGAAACGCTGTCACGCAAAACCGATATTTGGAGTTGGGCAGTCTCCGTGTTGGAAATGTTGACCGGCGAGGTCACATGGGTGAACGGTGCGGCTGCGCCACATGTGCTGAACGAGTTCTATGAAGCCCATCCGCATGATCCGATAAAGAAACTTTTGAGCGACTGTCTCAATCATAGTCCCGCCCAGCGCCCCGGCAATCTTTGCACCGTTGCCGAAGCATTGGAGGATATCTACCACCAGACGACGGGGCATAGCTATTACCGGGAAGCCCCGAATGAAGTCGCAATGGCAGCAGACAGCTTAAACAACAAAGCCGTAAGCCTTTCCGACTTGGGAAAGCAGGAACTCGCTCTTCGGGTTTTTGACGATGCAGTCAAACTTAATTCGAGGCATCCAGAAGCCGTTTATAATCGCGGTATTCTTCTTTGGCAAACGGCGCGGACCACAGATGGCGCCATCATTTCGCAACTTGAACAGATCCGGCAGGCCAAACGGTGTAACGGGAAAATTGCATATCTGTTGGGGCTTATCCATTTGGACCGCTTTGATATCGAGAATGCGATACAATCATTGGAGGTTGCAGAAGAGCTAGGGGAAAGCATCGAAGCCCGCTTTGCAATAAGGAAAGCGCGTGAACTGCTGCCGTCTGGAACAGGTCTTTTATGGTCCACCGAGGCGCATACCTGGAGTATTGAATCAGCCTGTCTAAGCTCCGATAATCGCTGGGGCTTATCTGGAGGAACAGAATGGACTTTACCTTCCGGATTACGGATGACTGATAGGCTGCCACCCAAGCAGAATACGCTTCGGCTTTGGGATATTGCTACGGGCAAATGCACGCGCGTCTTCACAGGGCATGCTGCCGAAGTGACATCGGCGTGCCTGAGCGTTAATAACCGCTGGGCGTTTTCGGGAAGTAAAGACAAGACGGTAAGGCAGTGGGATTTAACCAGCGGCCAATGCCTGCGAAGTTTTGAGGGGCATACAGATGATGTGACCGCCGTTTGCGTAAGTTTTGACAACCGTCTGACACTTTCGGGAAGTAAAGACAAAACGCTTCGGCTCTGGGATGTGGTCACTGGCCAATGCCTACGGATTATTAAAGGGCATACTTTCGGTGTTGGAGCAGCCAGTTTAAGTTCCGATGGTAAAATGGTGTTATCGGGAAATTCCGCCGGATGGGGAAACCAAAATCTTTTGTTTCTATGGAATTTAAAAACTGGCCAATGCCTGCGCTCTTTTGAGGGGCATCTCTGGGGAGTGACGTCGGTTTGCTTTAGCTTTGATAACCGCTGGGTTCTATCTGGCAGTGCAGACAATACGCTTCGGCTTTGGGATATAGCCTCGGGGCGGTGTCTGCGAATTTTTGAGGGTCACACAAATCGCGTCAATTCAGTGTGTATCAGTAGCGATGGGCGGTTCGCTCTGAGTGGGAGCACGGATACGACGGTTCGGCTGTGGGATGTTAAGACCGGGCGATGCCTGCGCACATTTGAGGGACACACAGAAGGTGTAACAAATGTCTGCTTGAGTGGAGATAGCACTTTTGCGCTGTCCGGGGGCGGTCTTGATAAGACACTACGGTTGTGGAACCTGGGCGGCCTAACGGGATTGCCTTTGCAGAGGCGCTTTTCGCTCGTTTTATGTTGCACAACCACTTCTGAGACGGCTGCAGATTCTGCGACTCAGTTCAATAAGTGCTTAGTGGATTGCGAAGAATCACTTTCGAACGCACGTTGGAGCGAGGCGTTAGGGCATGCACGAGAAGCACGGGCTCTTCCTCAATATGAAGCCGATACGACGGCGCTCGAATTATGGAATCGCGCGGGGCTCCATTGCTCCAGGACGGCACTCCGGGCCGGGTGGCGGTCACGTAACCTTGAAGGGCATACGTGGTGGGTAGAAGCAGTCTGTTTAGGTTTTGATAACCGCTTGGCGCTATCGGGGAGTGGGGACAAAACACTCCGGCTTTGGGATGTGATCACGGGGCGATGCCTCCGTGTTTTAGCAGGGCACACGGATGCAGTGACGGCGACCTGCCTGAGTGCGGATAATTATTACGCGTTTTCGGCGAGCAGAGACAAAACGCTTCGGCTTTGGGACGTGACCACGGGCCAATGCCTCCGTGTTTTAACGGGGCACACGGATGCAGTAACGGCTATCTGCCTGAGTGCGGATAACCGGTGGGCAATATCCGGCAGTCAGGATAGAACGATGCGACTGTGGGACGTGACCACAGGCCAATGCCTCCGTGTTTTAACGGGGCACACGGATGCGGTCACGGCTCTTCGCCTGAGTGGGGACAACCGCAATCTGTTATCTGGAAGTTGGGACAAAACGATGCGATTTTGGAACATAGCAACCGGCGCCTGCCAGCCCACTTTAAATTGCCCCACTGACCATGTGACGGCTCTTTGCCTGAGTACGGACAGTCGTTATGCGCTGTCGTCTGGTTGGGACAACACGCCACGCTTGTGGGATGTGATGACAGGCGAATGCCGGCGCATCTTCAATGGCCACACGGCTTGGGTGACGACGGTCTGCCTGAGTTTAGACAATCGTTACATGCTATCCGGAAGCTCGGATAAAACTGTACGAATATGGGATGTCTCTACCGGAGACTGCCTCCGAACCTTGGATTGGCATGGAGACGATGTGAGATGCGTCTGCATTAGTCGTGACAATCGGTGGGCACTGTCGGGAAGCGCGGATAAGACGCTTAAATTGTGGGAGTTGGATTGGGAGTTCGAGGCACGGGAACAGGTCGACTGGCACGAGGGCGTGCGCCCTTACTTAACAAACTTTTTGATTTTACATACTCCTTACGCGGGGGACCTGCTGAGAAACCGCGGGCGGACAGATCAGGAAATCACTCGTGCGCTCACCCGTCGCGGCAGGCCCACTTGGAATGATGGCGATTTTCAAGTCCTACTCCACACGATTGCCTGTGCTGGATATGGCTGGTTGAAGCCCACAGGGGTGCTTCGTGAGCTTGAACGGATGATCAATGAATGTGAAGAACCAAACGAATCCCCGCTAATATGAAAAACACACAAAACAGAAAAGCAAAGACGATAATAAACGCGATTGTTGAGAAAGGCTTAACAACACCTGCCGAGATAGATACCTTGCGTGAACTGGTAACAACTGGTGGCGGCGGACGGAGACTAATAGAGCAAATAACGGAACTTGAGGAGCTACTTATAAATTGCGCGACTCGGTTCTCTCCTATTGCAGAGGAAAAACACGGCATTAGGCAAAAAGCGAAGGAAATCGCGGAATTTCTAAAAGAAGCGGCAGGAAAAATGACACGCGATCAGCGGATAGCCTTTACGGGAAAAAACCAATCTCCTACCACGCAATTAAACAGAATAGGGAAGGCGCAGAGAACAAGAAACCAACGGCCACTTGGAAAAATTGAATAAGTGCATAAGAAAAGGGCCATTGGACGTCCCGGAACGTAATTGCCATGCCCACCCTATCAGCAGGTTCAACGCTCGTCTGGTTTCTCGCCGAAGCCGAGGCCGTTGCCGCAAGTTTTGACGAGATCACCCCGTGGCATTTTCTGATCGCGTGCTTCAAGGTCTGCGACCTGGACATCGCGGAGTTTTTGCGGAGCACGCCGCAGGAGGTTCAGAGCAAAAGACAGGAAATAGAACGCGATACGGGCGAATTGAGAGAGTATGTGGGCGGGCGGCTCGGCGCTGTTACTGCAATGCGGCGCCGGCTTCGGGAGGCGCTTGGCAAGGGAAACCACGGAAGCGGCCAGGGACCATTGCACAGAACCTCGGAATCTCGTGCTGTATTCGAGCGGGCAGCGAAAGTAGCTGCCGACGATGTTCGCCCGGTTCACCTTGTCCAGGCCCTTTTTGAGTGGGTTGCCGTCAGGGAACACGAAGGAGTGCTAAAGCAGTTCGCTCACGCTTTGCTCGACAGGCTACAGAATCCTCTCCAGCCAGAGGGGCAACCCCGCCAGGGGGACGATGGTGGGCACATTGCGGTCGAGGGTATCGCGCCTAAAGAAAAGAAGCCGGAGAAGTCCGTGCTCGCTGTCTTCGGCAGGGACATCACTGAACTGGCCAGGCACGCCAAATTGGAGCCGGTGATCGGTCGGAAAGATGAAATATTGCATGTGGCCCGTATTCTGTCCCAGAAGCGGAAGAACAACCCGGTGCTGGTCGGCGAGCCCGGTGTAGGGAAAACTGGAATTGTCGAGGGACTGGCCCAGCGCATCGCATCCAAGGAATGTCCTGAGTTCCTTCGAGAAGCCCGAATCGTGGAGGTTTCCATGGCCAGTCTGATCGCCGGGACGCAATATCGGGGAGAATTTGAGGCAAGGCTCCAGGCGGTCATCAAGGAAGCCGAGAAGGAACCGGGGATAATTCTCTTCATTGATGAAATCCACACGCTGGTGGGCGCCGGGGCCGTCAGCGGCGGCTCCATGGACGCCTCCAATATTCTGAAGCCGGCGCTCGCGCGCGGCAGCATCAAGGTGATTGGGGCAACGACGACAGCGGAGTACCGGCGCGACATCGAGAAGGACGCCGCTCTGGAGAGGCGGTTTCAGGTTGTCTGGGTTGAAGAGCCAACCCGTGATGAAGCAGTGGCAATCCTAAATGGACTCTGCAACCGGTTTGAACAGCACCACGGAGTCAAGATCGCGCCGGACGCCCTGGTTGCAGCCGTGGATTTCTCGATTCGCTACCTGAACGACTTCCGGCTGCCGGACAAAGCGATTGACCTCGTGGATCAGGCTTGCGCTATGGTGATGCTACGGTCGTTTTCAAAACCGACTCAACCGGGCGCAAATCATGGGGCCATTGGGAGGAATGACGTGGCTGTCGCCGTCGCCGAGCGATGCAAGGTTCCAGTTGCTCAGGTCGCTGGCGATGAGCGGGAGCGCCTGCTTCATATAGAGGCAGCCCTAGCGGCCCGAGTCAAAGGGCAACCGGAGGCGATTGAGGTAGTAGCCAATGCGGTGCGTGTGGCCCGGTCGGGGATGAAAGACCCGAACAAACCGACGGCGGTATTACTCTTTGCGGGGCCAACGGGGACCGGGAAAACCGAATTGGCCAAGGCGCTGGCGGAATTCCTCTTCGGTTCCGAAGCCAGTCTGCTGCGTTTCGACATGAGCGAATACATGGAGCAGCACTCCGTCTCGAAGCTTATTGGCGCCCCGCCGGGCTACGTCGGCCACGATGAAGGGGGCAAACTCACCGATGCGGTACGAGCTAAGCCATACAGCGTGCTCTTGTTCGACGAAGTGGAGAAGGCACATCCTCGGGTCCTCGACCTGTTTCTTCAGGTCTTCGACGAGGGGATGCTCACCGACTCCCGGGGACGGAAGGCGAGTTTCCGGGAAACCGTCATCATTCTCACCAGCAACCTAGGCAGCGCCGCCGTCACCGGCAAGCACATGGGCTTTGGGGTCGATCCTGCCGCTGCGGATGGCACCGATGATTTACGCGCCCGAATCACAGAGGCGATTAAACGCCACCTGCGCCCGGAACTGCTCAACCGCATCTCACAGACCGTGGTGTTCAATCCGCTCAACAAGGAAAACGTCCGCGAGATCGCGGAGAAGTTCATACTCCGGCTGAACGTCCGCCTGAGCGACCAGGGGCTCAGGCTGACCCTCGACGATTCGGTCTATGCTTTACTAATGGAAGAGGGCTTCAGTCCCGAGTTTGGCGCCCGTCCGATGGAGCGTGCAGTCGAGGAGTTGGTCGCTCAGCCCCTGGCAAGGGCGATTCTTGAAAAGCGCTTTACAACCGGTCAGTTGCTGGCCCGGGCCGCGCAGGGCCGGATCGAATTTGATTTGGCTTAGGTGACGAATTTCAAGATCGAACGTATGGCAGTGCTATGAGCGGCAACGACGAGACAGTGGCTTTTGAGTGGAAGCCGGGCGATGTCATTCTCGACCTCTACGAGGTCCGCCCCGTCTCGGAAGGCTTTGGTGAGAACGCAAGGCAGAAAGCTTATCACGAGGGCGGGTTCGGGCGGGTTTACAAGGTTTGGCACCGGACTTGGTTGCGCGACATGGCTGTGAAATGCCCACGAGAGCATTCCTTTACCACCCAGGGGCAGAAAGATGCATTTGCTCGTGAATGTGAGGTTTGGATAAACCTTGGGCTGCACCCGCACGTTGCAGCCTGCCATTACGTCAGAAACCTTGGGGGTGTTCCTCGTCTTTTTTCCGAATATGCCGAGGCGGGGACGCTGGAGGAGTGGATTCGCTCCAGACGCCTCTACGAAGGCGATGAGTCAACAGCATTGGCGAGAATTCTTGATGTCGCGATTCAATTCGCATGGGGCCTCCACTACGCACACGAACGTGGCATAATTCATCAGGACGTGAAGCCGCTCAATGCTCTGATGTGGGATGACGCCACTCTCAAAGTCAGCGACTTTGGGATCGCTGGGGCGAGAGAGAAGGCGGGATTGTATGGGGTGCCGGGCGGGGCAGAAAACGGACTGCTGACGACTATGGTGTCATCCGGTGGAATGACTGTTGCATATTGCTCACCGGAACAATTGGAAGGCAAGAAACTCGACCGACGAACCGATATTTGGTCATGGGCGGTCAGTGTGCTCCAGATGTTTTTTGGGGATGTTGTGTGGCAGTCCGGACGTGCGGCCGCCGAGGCGTTGGAAGCATTCCTCGAACAGAATGGCGAAGGAGAGGGAATTCGAACGATGCCCATGGAATTGGCAGACCTGTTGCGCCAGTGTTTTCAACAGGAACCCACCAACCGTCCCCGCACCCTAGCCGATTGCGCTGCGACTGTACTCCACGTGTATCAAACCGCGCTTGGCGTACCTTATCCACGTCCCGAACCACAGACCGTCGGCGATACGCCGGATTACCTCAACAACCGAGCACTTTCGTTTCTCGATGTGGGCAAACCCGATTCTGCCAACGATCTATTCGACCGAACACTGGAGATGGACAAGCATCATCTGGCCGCCACCTATAACCGTAACCTGATGCTCTGGCGCGCTGGCAAATCTACCGATTCGTGCATCTTGGCGCTGCTTGAGGAAATCAGGAAGGAACATCCGAATGACGGACATGTAGAATGCGCGCTCGGCTGGGTGCGAATGGAGAATGCCGATTTTGCACGAGCGTTGGCCCATTTTGAAAAAGCAAGCGAATTGGGGGCCGGCAACGAAGCCAGGACAGCGCTAGGACAAGCCCACCTGCTGGCGCAAGTTGGAGCAGGTTTTCGGCATGCCTTCGCCGGGCATACGGGCATCATCAGTTCCGTAGCGTATTCTCCCGATAGTCGTTATGTGCTTTCCGGCAGTTGGGACAGAACGCTTCGATTCTGGGATATTGCGACCGGACAGTGCCTGCGCATTTTGGAAGGCCATACGGATAGGGTTAACTCAGTTGCGTATTCGCCCAAAGGCCAACTTGTTCTCTCCGCAAGCAACGACCAAACGCTCCGGTTGTGGGACGTTGCCACCGGTCAGTGTTTGCGCGTCTTCAAAGGACATCTGAGTTATGTAAACGCAGTGGCCTTTTCGCCCTGCGGCAGTTTTGCCGTCTCCGGCGGTGGAGACACAACCTCTTTTATTAGCACAGACAATACGATCCGCCTGTGGGAACTGGCTACTGGGCGATGCTTGCGCACATTCGAAGGTCATACGCACAGAGCCAACTCACTGGTGTATTCACCGGATGGGCGCTTCATTCTTTCCGGAGGTTCGCACTTCATCCGCGGCGGTGAAGAAAACATGCTGTGGCTGTGGGAGGTGGCCAGTGGGAGGTGCCTTTATGTATTCAAAGCGGATCGCGTTAACTGCGTAGCGTATTCACGAGACGGACGCTTCGTCCTATCCGGGCGTAGCGATCTCTGTCTTTGGGATGTGGCCACCGGCCAATGCCTGCGCACCTTTGAGGGGCACACAGATGAGATTAACTCAGTGACCTTTTCGCCTGATGATTGTTTCGCCCTCTCTGGCGGCGGCGACGATACGGTCCGCCTTTGGGATGTGGCTACCGGTCGATGCCTGCGTACATTTGGAGGGCACACCGGATATGTCTCCTCGGTGGCGTTTTCACCCGACGGTCGTTTTGCAATTTCCGGGGGCTGGGACAGGATAACTGTGCTATGGGACATCTCTTCGGTGATGGAGAGGCGGCATGTTTTGCCCTGGCTCTACTCGATGGTTATTACGGTTGGCGAGGCTACCAAGCGGCAGTTCATGCACCAGGCTCTTTTATCCAGCGCCCGCCAGGCGCTATCGGGCGAGCAATTCGCAGAGGCACTGACGCTTCTTAAAGAAGCACGGGCGATTCAAGGGTTCGAGAGAAATTCAGAGAGTCTCGTGCTCCAAGCCCGCGCCGGGACACGTTGCCGCGTCAAATCCTATAATGGAGGATGGTTGGTGCGGACCTTTGTGGGACATGACGTAGGGGTCTTGGGAGTCTGTTCAGTAGCATTTTCCCCTGACGGTAAATTTGCTCTTTCGGGGGGCGGGGACAGGACCCCTCGGCTCTGGGATGTAACTACAGGGAAATGCCTACGGGCCTTTGATGTGCATTGGGAATATGTAGCTTCAGTCGCATATTCACCGGATGGCCGCTTGGCTCTCTCGGGCAGTTCTGACTACGAGACCGATGATAGATTTCGGCTTTGGGACATTGCTACTGGCAAATGCCTGCAAATCTTAAAGGGACACACAGCAACAGTTTCAACAGTGGCATTTTCACCCGACGGTCGCTTCTTTCTCTCAGGCAGTTGGGACAAGACGGTCAGATTGTGGAACACATCCACGTGTCAATGCTTACGCACCTTCGAAGGGGATTTGAATGTGCTCCGCTCCGTCGCGTTTTCACGTAACGGTCGCTTTTTCGTTTCGGGAAGCGGGGACGCATCCTCCGCTACTAATACAGTCCGGCTCTGGAATTTCGATACAGGGAAATGCTTATGTACCTTCGAGGGTCATTCGAGTGGTGTACTCTCTGTGGCGTATTCTCCGGACGGTCACTGTTTGGTCACTGGGGGAATAGATAAAACGATACGGCTTTGGAATGTCGCGACGGGACAATGCTTGCGGGTATTCGAGGGAGAGACCAAGAGTGTTGGGTCCGTGGCATATTCTCCGGACGGCCGCTTTATCCTTTCAGGCGGAAGTGATGTAATGCTGTGGGAAGTGGCCACCGGAAAATGCCTGCGCATCTTCAGTGGGCATACATCGCCGGTCCACTCGGTGGCCTTTTCACCGGACGGACGTTTCGCCCTCTCAGGAAGCGGTGATTATACGCTTAAGCTTTGGGAGATCGATTGGGAATATGAATATGATCTGAAGTCCGACGTGCTCCGCAATGGTTGAGTCCACGTCATCCATGACCTTGGCGCGCGTGGTCCGTCCATTTGCCCATGGCACCGCAGTAGCGAATGCATCAATGCATCGGCGCTTAATATCCAATTGCAGGTGCAAACATCCCGGAATTAACTCAACGCGGGAATAGCCAACTTTTTGGAGATGCAAGCCTGAAAAAGCGTCTTATGGTCTTGCCATCGTTGCTAGCTAAACCGCCAGTCAACGCACCAAGTATCAGGTATTCTAAGTCGAGCCACTCGTTATCAAGCAGTTTTGGCGAGGCTTTAATGGGATTATTGGGTGGGTAGGATTCGAAATGCTTCAAACAAATCAATAATAAAAATCGGATACGCCAGAAGACGGCCCATCGTTTATCTATTTGCGCGACGGAACGGGATTGGGCATCCGCGTAGTCATTGTAAATATTCCTGATGAGTGCATCATCCACAGCGACTTTGTCTATTATATCAGAAAGAGTTTTCTGCCGATGTGAATTCGGACAGGATACAATCTTGGGAAACCGCGCGAGGAGCACTTCTGTCAAATGCGGAAGCTTCTGTGATTGCTCGCGCACTTTCTTCTCCCATTTGTCTATCTCCGCTTTACTGTCGTCCGGAAATTGGTATATGCCAGCTGCCAAGTCCGGGTTGAGATAATAATTGCCGGCCTCAAAGGACGAAAGCACGGGACCAGCAGGCAATTTGTTTTGGCGCTCGTAATCGAGGAGTCTGGCAACCTGGGGTAATCTTGCGCCAAGGTTCTCACAGTGCGGGAACTTCTGATATGCCCAAAGCTGTTGCTTTCGGCTTTTAGAGGTAGTAAAAAGTTCGAAGAAGAATGTCTCTGGAAAGAGAAGAGGCTGCAACCGACTCCAGCGAACCAAGTCGTGCGTTGAAGACTGAATAAAAAAGGAGAGATCGACGACAACCTTAACTGGTTCGCCATTGCTCAAGATTTTATATTGAGGGAGTTTCATCCCCTTGGTGTAATCATTTGATCACAATAGACCTGCTACATTTCGCACGAAGAAACGAGCGTATTTTGATGCAAAAGAAAGTTACTTAAAACGCCCCGTACTCGATCACAAAACGATCAGTGCTCGCCTCAATAAAATGCGGACAGAGGCCCGGCCGAGATTTTGCTGGGACGAGACCCGCAAAATCTAACCAGTGAGGCCGACCAGGCAGTCAGGCGGCGGCGATAATTTTGCCGACGTAGTCGTAGATTGAGGAAGGCCCGTGGCATATCAGAGTGCGGCATCCGGCTTCGTCCACTCGGTCGCCCTGGCAATATTCGACGCCAGCCAGGAATGGAGGATCCGCTGTCAGGGACTCGATCCCACGATCCGGGTCGATCCGAAAAATGCTGAACCAGACCCCGCCGCCGGAAATGCCGCCATAGTCACCCGGATATCCCAATTCGCCAGCAAGCGCTTTCAGCTTCAGGATGTCGAATGTTCCCTTCGATTCAAGCGATTCAAAGATGGTCAAAAGAGAAGGGACTGTAGATTGCAAAATATCGTTAGGATACCCGGCCACCTGCTTTCTATCAGCGAACTCATCCAGAGCGCCGGCCACAAACCACCTGAACGAGTTCGACTCGAATTGTGGAAACTGCGAATATGATTTTCCGTCTAACCTGTACACGCTCTTGCGGGCCTTGATCGTTTCGATGCTTTCAGGCGACAGAAGTTGGAGAAACGAAATATCAGGTCCGCTCTCCTCCGTTGGCCCGAGGCCGCCAAGGTAATCAATGCATCGAAAAGATTCCGACTGGAGGATGAAGCGGTGAGGGCTTTTTGCAATCACAAGCGCCACGGGTTGCTTCGACTCCCCCGTAAATAGATCCGCGACATGCTTCGCTGTCAGGATTCCCACTTTATCGCCGGCGGACACAAGAGTTCCTGAGCCCGATACGAAGTCCTGGCCGAGAGATTTATCGGGCAAGACAAACGAAACTGTGAAATGGTGTACCTCGTGCGCCACCTCCTCCAACCGTATATCGTCGATTTCCATAAGCAGTGTCCCTTCGCCTGAAGATGGCACAGATGGGTTCGCCTTGCACCCGGAATCAAGCTGCGGCCTGATCAATGGGGGGATTGCTGGTGGCGCGGTGTGCCTGCCTGCTGAATGCCCGCCGTGCAAGATGGGGACGAAGTGGGCGCTTCTTTGGTGAGGACGACGGGAAGCGTGGGCTGAGTTGAAAGATGCTTTTGCTTGCGCTCGGCGACGGACGCCTTGCCTGCACGGCGGCCGAGTTCTTTGTATGCCTCGCGACGAACTGAGGGCAGTGAAACGGAGCGTGCGAGGCGCGGCCACACGATGCCCGCTCGTGGTTGGTTTACCACGAGAAGCGGGAAATCCCCGCGCCCACGAGCACTCCAAACGCGAACGCCATGAGCAGGAGAACCATGGAGGCGGTTCCAATCCGCTCGGCAATTTTCGCGCCTTCGTCAAGAAACTGCCTCCAAACTTTTGTCATTTCTATTTTGCCTTCGAATAGCTTTTCGGAGCATTCCCGCACTGCACGTTCCGCTTCTCTTGTCGCGTTCGTGGCGTTGGCGGCAGCGCTAACCCCGCTGATACGCGCCGTGTCGGCTTGTTTTCTGGCCTCGCTGATGGCGAGAGCCCAAAACTCTTCGGTCCACTTCCGCGAGTCGCGCGACGTATTCGCGATCATCGACGCCGCGTCGTCCATTCTACTCGCATGGGTTCGCTGGGAAGCCTCGTGATAATCGAGGAGCTTTTTCATTCGTTCGGTGACTACCAGCGGAAGGGTCGATTTCAGTTCCTCGACCATTTCAAATGTGAACGCGGCTGCGTCAAACATGGCTGCGGTGGGATCGCTCGGGTCCGCTTCCAATGCGGAAAAAAGCCGCGCGCGGTCCACCATGCCTGTCCGCGGGTCGGTCGCGTCCGTAATAATTTGTGCAAATCGTTTGTTCATACGTTGGACATTGACGATTAGGCGATGAGAACGGCGGCTGCCTTTTCGATTTCCGCGAATGCGGCGCGGGTAAAGGCTCTCACCCGCTGCCGTTCGGCCAGTTCCAGTTCTCTGCTTTGGGTGGCGACTGCCCATGGAAGGTTGAACTGGTCCACTTTGTAGTAAACTTGATCCAGCACTTCCGGCATGCGAATTTCAATCGCCCTGAGTTCCTCGATGAGCCGTACTCGGGTCTTGCTCTTGTCGTAAATCGGAAAGCTGCGTCCGGCAGCCTCGTTCTTTACCACGACATAATTGACGCTCGAACCAAACTGTTCACTGACTATCTTTAGCAACGCCGTGCTATCCTTGATTGGCGAGATGACGAACGCGATAGTGACCGCGATATTCATTTCGCCGCAGACGGCAAGGAACTCCGTCTCGGCCATCCATTGGACGAGCCTATCGCCGCCTTGTGCCCCGAGATCAACCAGCCAATGGCCAACGCCCTCTGCTTCCAAAGCATTCAGCAATTGGTCGAGGCTGGCTGAATCGTGGATGTCAATTGGCTTAGTGCTGGCCGAATAGAACCTGAGCAGATGTCCATTGGTTGAGTCAGTGTCATAACCGCGCCAGTCCGGCGCGTGCTGCGTGTAATAATCGGCGAGCAGCCGGGCAAATGTACTCTTGCCGACGCCGCCTTTGTCGCCATGAACGATGACGAGACGTTTTGTGGGTGTGGATTGTTTCATAAATAGACTTACAAATCTTTGTCGGGGATACCACCCTTGACTCCCGGTTGTGCCGTGCTGGCCGGCGGAATCGCCGCTTTTGCGGCGGAGGCGTGACGATTTTTAGCTGTCTTTCCTCCCGGCTTTGGCCTGCGTTTGACGGCGAGGTATGCCTTGAGCGTGCTGATGCCGCACTGGATGCCCTGCTCGCGGAGGAATCCGGCTAGTTGTTCATAAGTCACCCCCTTGCGCCGCGCTTCGGCGAGCTTTGGCTTTATGCTGGCGATGAAGGTCTTGAGCGATGGGACGGCTTTTGGCCGGG
>Ga0182030_10001493_pt1 | contig 48266 bp, 36 predicted proteins | sample 812S3MmetaG_FD_121299 | JGI IMG/M metagenome (GOLD analysis project Ga0182030, IMG submission 121299) | Permafrost microbial communities from Stordalen Mire, Sweden - 812S3M metaG (Illumina Assembly) | ecosystem: Environmental > Terrestrial > Soil > Wetlands > Permafrost | place: Sweden... | reverse complement strand
TCGACGTCGATCCGGCGAACCCGATCGACCGTCTCTTGTACGGCCGTCATTCTCTTCCTCCGCTCGCGGTTTCAAGGACCGCGGTGGATCAATTCCAAAAGACTATTACGATGTTTCGCTGACGAAATCACCTGCTTAGAATCGTTCAAGCCGTGTTTCGTCGCAACCCTCTAAGTAGGGTCTCGGCAAGGTCTCGCCAAGCCTCAAGGCAGCGATCAATGTCCGCCTCAGACGTGGACCAGCCCAGACTGAGCCGCACGGCTCCCCGCGCGAGTTCGGGGCCGAATCCCATGGCTTCCAGCACGTGCGAGGGTTGTACCTTGCCGGACGAACAAGCCGATCCGGAGGACACCGCGATCCCGGCGAGGTCAAAACCGATCACCGCGGTCTCCGCCTTCAGGCCGGGAACCGTGAAGAGCGTGGTATTCGGCAGTCGCACAACATCTTGGGAGAACACGATCACACCCGGGGTCTGCCGCAAGCCGATTTCGAGACGGTTTCGCAGGTTTTCGAGCCGAATGGCGTCATCCTCCAGCGCCGAAATGGCGGCCTTGGCCGCGGCACCAAACCCGACAATGCCCCCAACGTTCTCGGTCCCCGCCCGTCGCCCCTGTTCCTGACCGCCGCCGCGCAGCAGCGGCTCAGGTCCCAGCACCCCTTCGGCCAGGACCAGGGCGCCGACCCCCTTGGGGCCGCCGATCTTGTGCGCCGAGAGTGTCATCAGATCGGCGTTCATCTCATTAATATCGCATCGTATTTTTCCAAATGCCTGGATCGCATCAACGTGCAGCAGCCCACCGGCGGAATGCACGATCTCGGCCGCCTCCGCCACCGGTTGCACCGCCCCGGTTTCGTTGTTGGCCAGCATCACCGACACCAGCGTGGGTGGCCCACCCTCGAGCATCGCGCGCAGGCGGTCCAGATCGAGCAGGCCCGCACTCGTGACAGCCACGGTTCCAACCGCACTGACCGGAAACCGGCCGCCGGTGAGCACCGAGGCGTGCTCGATGGCGGAGACCAAAAGCCTTTTGATCGGGAATCCCGAGCCGCGCCGAAGCCCCTGTGTCAGCGCCAAGGCGTTGGCCTCGGTTCCACCGGAAGCAAAGACGAGGTTTCGTGGCAGAGCGCCAACCGCACTGGATATTGCGGCCCTCGCCGCTTCGACCCATTTGCGGGCCTGGCGACCCTCGGCATGGACCGATGAGGGGTTGCCACTGACATCCCACGCCGCAGTCATCGCCTCTCTCGCTTCGGGTCGAAGCGGCGTGGTCGCGTTCCAATCCAGATAAACCCGGTCAGGCATAAAGTATCATATTACCTTAATAAAACGGCTCCCAAGCGCGGGGCGTGCCCGGCTGCTCGTCGCCAACCTTATTGCAATTGGGGGTCGCGGCGTCTGCTGGCAACTGTTGCCGCCTTCCGGCAATCGGATCGCTAACGCCTTGAATGCACTCCTTGATGTTCAAGAGGCTTGCTTTTTGCCCCTCGCCTCATGCTAGAACGCGGCCACCAGTTCACCGAGCGGCGTTCGCTTAAGCCAAACGCCGCCTGATCCGCCCCTTTATCTCTGCGAGACTTCATCGGCGAGAGCGCCAGATGTAGCCGGCACTAAGGCGGTTGATTTTGCCAAGGGATTCCCAATGCCTGAAGTCATCTTCACCGGCCCCGCAGGCCGCCTCGAAGGCCGCTACCATCCGGCGAAGCAGAAGAACGCGCCGATTGCCATGGTGCTGCATCCGCATCCGCAGTTTCACGGCACGATGAATCATCAGATCATCTACCAGTGCTACTACGCGTTCGCGCATCGCGGATTTTCCGTGCTGCGCTTTAATTTTCGCGGGGTCGGCCGCAGCCAGGGATCGTTCGATCACGGCACCGGCGAGCTTTCGGACGCCGCCTCCGCGCTGGATTGGGCGCAAACCATCAACCCTGAAGCGCGCGCCTGCTGGGTCGCGGGCTTCTCGTTCGGCGCCTGGATCGGCATGCAATTGTTGATGCGCCGGCCGGAGGTCGAAGGCTTTATCTCGATCGCCCCGCCCGCCAATCTCTACGACTTCTCGTTCCTGGCGCCCTGCCCGTCCTCGGGCCTGATCGTGCATGGCGAGAAGGATGCCGTGGTGCCGCCGAAGGACGTCAACACGCTGGTCGAAAAACTCAAGACCCAAAAGGGCATCGTGATCGACCAGCAGATCATCCCCGGCGCCAACCATTTCTTCGACGGCAAGCTGCAGCCGCTAATGGAAACCGTGACCGGCTATCTCGACATGCGGCTCGCCAACGTTCGCTGAGTTCGCCCCGCACGAAAAGCCGGTCGGTCAGGGCCGCGCAATCACGCCGCCGGTCATCGGGATCGGAACGCCGGTAGTGGCGGGATAGCTGAGCGGCAGTCCCTTCAAGCCGCGGGCGGCCAGAAAGCCGAACGCCTGCGCCTCGATGGCATCGCCCGACCAGCCCAGCGCATCGGCGGCCTCGACGGTGACGGGCGCCAGCCGCTCGCGCAGCATTCGCAATAGCGTGAGATTGCGGGCGCCGCCACCGGCCACGACCCAGCTCCGCGGTTCCCTGGGCAGCAGCGGAACAATCCGGGCGATCGATTCGGCCGTAAACGCGGTCAGGGTCGCCGCGCCGTCGACGGGCGGCATCTCGCGCAGCTTCAGCCCGGCGAAATCGTTGCGGTCGAGCGATTTGGGCGGCGGCAGCGCAAAGAACGGATGCTCCAGGGCGCGAATGACCCACGCCACGTCCACCGTCCCCTGCGCGGCCATGCGGCCCTCGCAATCGAACGGCTGGCCTGTGGTGCGAAACATGTAGTCGTCGAGCAGCGCGTTGCCGGGCCCGGTATCGCAGGCGATCAGGGTATTGGCGCCGTCGATATAGGTGATGTTGGAGACCCCGCCGATATTGACCACGACCATCGGCCCCTCGCGCTGCAGCGATTGGGCGAGCGCGCGGTGATAGACCGGGACAAACGGCGCGCCCTGGCCGCCGGCGGCGACATCGGCGGCACGGAAATCATGCATGACCGGGATGTGGATGGCTCGGGCCAGCGCCGTCGCATCGCCGATCTGCACGGTCATTTTTTGCGCCGGCCGATGCAGCACGGTCTGACCGTGAAAGCCGACAATATCGACATCCTCGCGCGCGATGCGGTTTTGCGCGGTAAAGGCGGCGACGGCCTCCGCATGCGCCACCGTGACGGCGCGCTCGGCCTCGCGCAGGATGCCCGGCCGCGCATCGCGCTGCGGCAGATGGATGGCCTCGGTCAGGGCCTGGCGCAGCAGCTCGCGTTCCTTGTCCGTGTAGGGCCGATAGCCGGAGGGGCCAAACGCCTTCACCCGCTTGCCATCGGTTTCGATCAACGCCACGTCGACCCCGTCGAGCGAGGTGCCGCTCATCAGACCGATCGCCGTCAACATCATCGCTGTTGTGCCTTCACGACGCCCTGCCCTTGACGCCCAGCTTGTGTCAAACAAGCACATCTTATAATGCCACAGCGCGCGGGCCAGCGGCAGCCCATTAGGTGATGGTTCCGCAAATCCCTGAAAATACCGTGAAGTAAGAATGATCAGAATCGCACACAAATGACCGCATTTAAATCAGATTTTCTCCGCGAGCTGGAATGGCGGGGCTTTATCCATCAGACTTCGGACGCCGGGGGCCTCGATGCTCTGGCCGCGCGTGGCGAGATTGTGGCCTATGTCGGCTATGACTGCACGGCGCCTTCGCTGCATATCGGCCACCTGATCTCGGCAATGATGCTGCACTGGCTGCAGGACAAGGGCGGTGGCAAGCCGATCACATTGATGGGCGGCGGCACCACGCGGGTTGGCGATCCTTCGGGCAAGGACGAAACGCGTCAAATCCTCACCGTCGAACAGATCGACGCCAACAAGGAATCGATCAAAGGCGTGTTCCAGCGCTTCGTGCGCTTCGGCGAAGGGAAGTCCGACGCCTTGATGGTCGATAACGCGGATTGGCTGACCAAGCTCAACTATATCGAAATGCTGCGCGATATCGGCCGACACTTCTCGGTCAATCGCATGCTGTCGATGGACTCGGTCAAGCTTCGGCTCGAACGCGACCAGGAGATGAGCTTCATCGAATTCAATTACATGATCCTCCAGTCCTACGATTTCGTTGAGCTGGCGCGGCAGCATGGCTGTAATCTGCAGATGGGCGGCTCCGACCAATGGGGCAATATCGTCAATGGCGTCGATCTCGGCCGCCGCATGGGCACGCATCAACTCTATGCGCTGACCACGCCACTTTTGACCACGGCCTCCGGGGCCAAGATGGGAAAGACCGCGGCCGGAGCGGTATGGCTGAACGCCGACCAGTTTAGTCCCTATGACTACTGGCAATATTGGCGCAACACCGAAGACGCCGACGTCGAACGATTCCTCAAGCTGTTTACAACCTTGTCGAGGGAAGAGATCGCGCGCCTCGCCGCGTTGCGAGGACAGGAGATCAACGAGGCTAAAAAAGCCCTCGCCGATGCTGCGACGGCGCTTCTGCATGGCCCCGAGGCAGCCGCTGTGGCGGCGGAAACCGCGCGGCAGACGTTTGAGGAAGGTGCGATCGCAGAAAACCTTCCGACGGTAGAAATATCCGGTGCCGAACTTGAAGCCGGTGCCGGCGTGCTGGCGCTGTTCGTCAAGGCCGGCCTGGTAACGTCCAATGGCGAAGCTCGGCGGCAAATCAAGGGAGGCGGCCTCCGCGTCAACGACGGGGTCGTTACCGACGAGAAGATGCTGCTGATGCGCGCCGACCTCACGCCTGAAGGCGTGATCAAGCTGTCGCTGGGCAAGAAGCGCCACGTCCTGCTCAAGCCTGCATAGGCGCATTCGCTTTTGGCCCTTGCTTGCCGGAGCGGAAATGCGCTCCTTGCTGGTGATGGATGAAGAGGCGCCAGAGGAGGATATCGTAACAACGCCGCTGAAACCGGCGCGGATGGCGCTGAACGTGCTGGCGCTGTGTTTCGCGCTGTCGGTGATCGGCCGCGGTCTTGGCGAGAGCTTCACGGTTTTCCTCAAGCCGATCTCGGAGAGCTTCGGTTGGGACCGCGCGGAAGTCGTCTCGGTCTATTCGCTGGCAGCGCTCGCCGGCGGACTGGCGTCACCCCTGATCGGCCGGCTGTTCGACCGTTCGGGACCCCGCTCCGTCTATTCGCTTGGACTGCTGCTGCTGGGCGGCGCGTTCCTGATCGCCGGCCATGCCCAGCAGCTCTGGCAGTTCCAGTTGAGCCTCGGCGTTTGCGTGGGGCTCGGCATTGCATTCATCGGTAACGTTCCGAATTCGATCCTGCTCGGCCGCTGGTTCGGCCCGCGATTGCCGGCTGCGATGGCGATCGTGTATTCCGCGACCGGTGCCGGCGTGCTGATCCTGCTGCCGGCGTCGCAAATCCTGATCGATCATTTCGGCTGGCGCGGCGCCTTTGAGATTTTCGGCGCCGCGGCACTCGTCCTGCTGGTGCCGCTGCTGCTGCTGCCATGGCGCCTGTTCTCGACCGGTTCGCCTCATCTCGCCAGGAGCGCCGCCGCCGACTTCGCCGACGAGGGCTGGACCTTGCTCGGTGCGATGCGCCACCACGCGTTCTGGGCACTGTTCTCCACGTTCTTCTTCACCGCGGTCGGGATGTATGCGATCTCGCCGCAGGTCGTTGCCTACCTGATCGATGCGGGATTCCCGCCATTGCAGGCGGCGACCGCCTGGGGTTTCAGCGGTGTCGTGCTGCTGTTCGGGATGCTCGGCGTCAGCTGGCTCGACGGCTTGATCGGCCGCAGACCGTCGGTGCTGTTGAGCTACGCGCTGTCGATTGTCGGAATTGTCTTGCTGTGGCTGCTGCAATGGTATCCGAATTTCTGGATGCTGACGGGGTTCGTCGTGTGCTTTGGCAGCATGATCGGCTCGCGCGGCCCGCTGATCACGGCGACCGCGATGAAGATCTTTCGCGGCGAGCGGGTCGGAATGATCTATGGGGCCATCTCGATCGGCAGCGGCCTCGGATCGGCGTTCGGCTCCTGGAGCGGAGGGCTGATCCACGACTGGAGCCACAGCTATAATCCGCTGATCGCGTTTGCGCTGGTGGCCGTGCTGCTGGGAATGGTTCCGTTCCTGATCGTGCCCGCGCTGCGGAACTGACGCGAATTTCGATCAGTTGTTGGGCGGGAATTCGATCGGGTTGTTTTGCTTGCCGGTATTGAATTCAAAGATCTTCCTGAGCACTCCCGGCGCCATCGCCGAAATCGGATTGACCCGCAGCACCGGTTGGCCGGGCGAGCCGACCACCTCGTAGGTCACTCCGATCAACCCTTCATTGCTGCCGCCGCCGAGGAACAGTCCGACGATCGGAATCTGGCCGAACATATTGTTCAGTCCGTACACCGGAACGAACGTGCCGCTCATGCGAACCTGATTGCCGGGATAGTCGATGCTGCCTTCGATGGTCGCGCCGATCGTCGGGCCTTTCACGACGCCTTCCCGAATCGTGAGCTGTCCGTTTTGCCGGGTAAACTCCGCGCGCAGCCGCGAGAAGATGACCCCGCCCTGGGCCGCGGCCGGCACGCCCGCGGCCAGCCGATCGAGCGAGCCCTCTCCCTTGACCGAGAAATCGCGGACATTGATCAGCCCTTCTTTCGCGCCCGGTTCCGATGTCGGCGGATCCATCGCCAAAGCAAGCTGGCCACCGACCATCTTGGAGTAAGTGTCGGTGAAGCGGAAGAAAGCACCGGCGTCATTGGTCTCGAGATAGATCACCTCGCGCCCCTGCGCGCGACCGCGCAAATCGCCAGTCAATGGCGTATCCCGTCCGAGCTTTCCGCTGAAGGCAAAGCTCTTGATCGTTCCGTTGCGTCGCGACATCTTGGCATCGACGCCGCGCAGCGCCTCGCCATAAAAGCCGGCGACCGCACCGAGCTTCACGTCGACATCGAAATCGACGTTCTTGGTTTTGGCCTTGGCGTCGGCCTCCTTGCCCGAAATGGCCGACTTGAGGAAAGCGCGGCCATCGAATACATCGCCGCGCATCACCACCTTGACGACGCCATCGGAGCCGCGATCGGCCTTCAGCGACGCCTTGTCGCCTTCGAAGGGAGAATAAACGGGGAAGTTTGCGTTCAACAGGTCGCCATTCTGATCGACCTCGAGCGATCCCTTGATCGATACGCCACCGCCATCGATCACAATGTCCTGGAGGCGGGTCGATTGCGGCTTCTGCACCACGTTGAAAACCGCGTGCGTCGACCGGCCCGGCAATTTCACCCAGCCCGGCAGGATATTATCGAGCTTCAGGGCGGTCAGATCGGCGTCGACGCCAACGCGGCTGTCACGATCCGGACCTCCGATCTTGCCGATCAACTTGATCGGAATGGCACCGCTCACCGCCGGGCCAAGATCGAATCCGAACCGGGCGCGGCTGGCGTCATCAAGCGTCGCCTGCAATTTCACATCCGCGTCGCCCTCGTTCGACTTGCGATAATCCAGCGAGGCTGGCTGGCCGTTGATCCGGACATCACCCTTGACCTGATATCCCTGATTGTTGGCTACGACTTTCAGCGTATTGGCTTCGAGCTTCTGGTTCATCACCAGGCGATCGGCGGCAAATCCGCTCAGGTCGGCCGTAATGGCAAAGGTCGTATCGGCCATGGTGATTTCGCGCTTGATCGGCAGGCCCAGCGTGACCACGGCGGACACCGTTCCCTTGCTCGAATTGGGATCGACCAGAGTGCCGGCGAATTCGCTGAGGCGATCCGAGGCGAGAATCTCGGCCGCCGCCGGCACTGGACCATCGATCCGGAATTTTACCCGGGCCGGTGCGGGCTTCGGCGCCATGTCCGGCACCTCGAATACAAAATCTGAAATGTTGAGCTTGCGTCCGGCGGGCGTGTCGGCCACCGCCTGCCCGATCGTCACGGTCGCGGTGCGGCCGGTCACATGGGCTTTCAGATCCGCGTCAGCCACCGGCGGTAAATCATCCACCGGCCGCAAGGTAACGCCGCTGGCGACGATGTTGACGGCAAGCCCGTCATCCGGGATCGGGGGACCTCGGCGGGACAGGTTGTGAACCGGCGAATTGACCCCAATCTCGATGCGCTGAAGCGAGCCGCGGTCGACCCGCTCGATCACCCATTCGCGGACCTCCGGAACGATGAGAGTCGGCCACATCCGCTTCAGCGCCGATGCCGACATCGGCGTTCCCGCGAAACCGAGCGTCAGGCGCGGCTCGGCGGAATAATCGACGCTTCCGGTTCCGGCGATGCCAATTTCGCCGTTGCTGATATCGGCCTGGGTCAGCAGCACGCGATGCTTTTCGGTATCGAAGCGCATGCCGACGGCGATGCGATTGAAAATCAGCGGTGCTTCGCCGTTGGTCCCTGGGAGCACGATGGTGCCGCCGCTGAAGCCCATCTGCCAATCGGGAACGCTGTCGTTGGGTGGTTCAAGATGGGCCAGCAGTGTGATCCGGTTCGGGCCGGAGACGATCTTGAAGGGGGCTACCAGCACACGCCGTCCGGCATCCCATTCGACGCTCATTTCCGCCGAATCGATTCCCATCGGATAATCCGGGGTATCGCTGTCGATGATATTTCCGGCGCCGGTGGAAATCTTGCCGCGGAAATAGGTCGGCAGGCCGTCCCGGCCCAATTCGCCCTTCAACTCGCCGGTCAGCAGCAAATCCGCGCTGTAGGTCAGGTCCTTCAGTCGCAGCGCCAGCAGGATATTTGTCGTCGCGACCTTGTCGGCGCGAATATCGACCGATCGCACACCGTTCGCCGAAGCTCCGACCGCAACGCGAAGCGACCATGGATGGCTGCCCTCTTCGCCGACGCTCAGCGCCACCCCGCCACCGCTGGGCCGGCGAAGACTGAGGGTGATATTTTTGAAATTCCATTTGTTGCCGCGCTGCTGATCGTCGACGATCAGGTTTCCGTTCTTGAGACCGATTTCATTGAGGTTCTGGCCGTCAAGCCCGGTCAGGCTCAGGCTGTCAAGCCAATCGAGGCCGGCAAGCAGTCCGCTCGGCGTGTCGGGAACCGGTGCGGTCGTATCGGATGGAGTGTCCGGCGGTGACGGGGGAGCCACGCCCGGAGGCATGGCTGCCGGGGGTTGACCTGAGGACGGCGCTACGCCGGATAGTCTTTTTGACGTGACGCCGGTCGCGAGCGGTCGCGCGTTGTCACCTGTGGAAACCGTGACGTAGCCATCGGGGGTGATGCGCACCGCAAGTTCGGCATCCACCAAATTGAGGCTCTCGGCGCGCAGCCGTCCCATCAGCAGCGCCGTGGCTGACAGCCTCACCTCGGCTTTCGGCGCGCTCGCCACGATGGCGTGGTCGCGATCCCGGACGATGATATCGCGGATACGCACGGCGATGCGAATTCGGCCGGTACGTTCGATTTGGGTGCCGCCTACCTCGACGGTGTTGCCGTGCCCGATATTTTCCTCAATCGCCTCCGCAAGCCACGGCGTGACCATCTCGAGGTTGATCGGGCCTGCACCAAGGCGCCACCACAGCCCACCAAAGCTGCCCGCGAAGATCACCACCAAAGCGACGATCGCGATGGCAAGGCGCCTTACCCAGCGTTCGCCGGCGAGCCATCGGCGTAGCGCCGCGAAATAGTCGCCGAGCCGGTCAAGACTGGAGTTCGATCGGGACAACAACCGGCGCGCGCGATGGCCAGCCGCCTCGTCATGGTCCTGGTCCCAATCGGCATCATCCAACGGCGAGGGCTGGACATCAGCGCGCGAACGCGACTCCTGGGGCGATGTATTCCCTGCCATGGCCTCTCGGTGCCGGCCCTGCTGGTGAGATGGATCGCCGCCAGGGTCGCGCCCGTCGATACGTAACGAGCGCTCCGGTGCCGGCATCGCTGCCAATCCTCGATTAATACTGTTACTCGTCATCCGGCCCAAGGAGCACTTCAACGAGCGGACGAGTGGAGCGTCGAATCCTTGCAACCCTACTCCGAGGCCGTCAGATTTGACCAGCGGCCGGCTCAATTCAAGCTTGCCGGGACAGCACTCGGAATACCCCCAACGGTTGATCCGCTGAAAGCGACGAAAGGAAGGCGTATGCCCAAGAAAACACGCAAGAAATCCTCCAAAGCGTCCTCCCGTAACATGGCCCGCGCCGAATCGGTCATTGCGGCCAAAACGCCGGCCGCGAAAACCCGCCGGGCGGCGAACAAGCCGGCCAAGAAGGGGGCAGACAAGCAACCCGCGCGCGCGACCCTGAGGGCAACGGCCGCTGCCCTGCGGGCTGCGGCAGCGCCGAAGCCGGCCGCCGCGAAGCGCGGTGCCGCAACCCGGCCTGCAAGCAAGCCGTCGCAAGGAAAAGCTGGCGTATCGGCCAGTGGTAAATCCGCTCTGGTTGAGGGCGCCAAGGCGCCGGCCTTCCAGTTACCGCGCGACGGCGGCGGATCCGTTTCGCTGGCCGACTTCAGGGGTCGAAAACTCGTGCTGTTTTTCTATCCGCGCGCGGACACGCCAGGCTGCACCAAGGAGGCGATCGACTTCACCCGCCTGGCAAGCGCCTTTTCCGAAGCGGAGACGGCGCTACTGGGTGTTTCAGCCGACCCTCCAAAAGCTCAGGAAGCCTTTAGAGACAAACACCAGCTCTCCATTCCTCTTGTTTCAGATGAGAAGCACGAGATGCTGGACGCGTATGGTGTTTGGGGTGAAAAATCCATGTACGGCAAGATCTTCCAAGGTATTCTTCGTACGACAGTTTTGATCGGCGCAGATGGCCGGATCGCCAGGATCTGGCGCAATGTGAAGGTCGACGGCCATGCCGACGACGTGCTCGCCGCGTCACGAACGCTATGATTTGCTCAATCTCGTTTCCGAAAAATTAACCATGAACAGGTCAAATCAACCCCGCAAATTTAGCCGTACGGAAGTGTTCTCCGACCGGCGCGGGAGTGCCGATGTCGTACCGTTCCGGTCATCATGCCGAGTATCTCCAACGCCATACATCTGACCACGGCAGGGCATCCTCTCGCCGCCCGGCTGCGAACCATGCCCCGCTTGCACCAGCACAGACGCAAGAGGGCTATACCCTGGTCCACGCCGGCAAACAGGTCCGGTTTGGTCCGGTCGCGTTCTGGATCGTGGTCGGCACGGTGACCGCGCTTGGCCTGTGGTCGGCGGCGACAGCCACTTATTTTGCATTCCGCGACGACGTTCTCACCCGGCTGATCGCGCGCCAGGCGGAGATGCAATACGCCTATGAAGACCGAATCGCCGAGCTGCGCGCCAAGGTCGATCGCACCACCAGCCGCCAGTTGCTCGACCAGGAACAATTCGACCAAAAGCTCGACCAGATCATGCGTCGCCAGACGACGCTGGAATCCCGCGCCACCGCCCTCGGCGCCATTCCGGACGCGCAGGTCACGGGATCAATCAGGTCGCCGTCGCGGGGAACCACCGCAACCGACGCTGCTTCTTCCGCGACGCCAAAACCCTCACCGATCAGCGATACCGTGATTTTCGTGGCGCCTCCGGATCGCGAGGCACGGCTGGAATCGCGCGTGCCCGCCGCCGTCAACCCGCGCCCTAACCAGTTCGCGAAGGCCCAGGGCGTCGATAACGTTCTTGTCCGCCTGCAGAGTTCGCTCGATCAGGTCGAAGGCCGCCAGCTGGCGGCACTTGGCTCGGTGGAAGACGGCATGGAATCGCGCGTGCGCCGAATGCGTGGCGTCTTTACCGATCTCGGCCTCGACATGACGCAATTGGAAGCCGCGACGCCGCGCGCGGGCATGGGCGGTCCCTTTGTTCCCGTCAAGCTTCCTGCCGACGCCGGCGCGTTCGAGCGCCAGCTCTATCGAATCAATATCACCCGCGCCCAGGTCGAGCGTCTCAACCGGACCCTTGCATTGGTGCCCTATCGCAAGCCGGTGGTCGGCGAGGTCGAATTCACCTCCGGCTTCGGGGTCCGCAGCGATCCGTTCCTCGGCCGCCCCGCCATGCACACCGGTCTCGATTTCCGGGCCGCCATGGGCGACCCGGTGCGGGTCACCGCGAATGGAAAAGTGGTGTCGTCGGGATGGGCTGGCGGCTATGGCCGCATGGTTGAAGTCGATCACGGCAACGGCCTGTCGACCCGCTACGGCCATCTGTCGGAGATCAACGTCAAGGTTGGCGATCAGGTCAAGATCGGACAGGTGATCGGCGCCGTGGGCTCGACCGGCCGATCGACCGGTCCGCATTTGCACTATGAGACCAGGATCGACGGCGAAGCGGTCGATCCGCAGAAATTCCTGCGCGCCGGCGTGCGGCTGAGCGCGGGCTGAAACTCCCCTTACCTGCTGACCTGTGGCTGGATAGCTGATGGTTAGTGGCCGACCTCGCCGGTGATCACATCGCCGAACAGCCGCCATGCCTCGCCGTCGAACCTCATCAGCTGCATCTGTTCGATCGGAAAGAAGTCGTCGGGGCCGGTGTTGGCCTTGATGCCCGGCAGCATCAAGTCGGTCGAGAAGTCCCTCAGACTGGCCGCCTGCTTCCTGACGTTTTCACGCGTGAGGTCATCGCCGCATTGCCTGAGAACCTGAACCAGGTTCTGCGCCAGCACGTAACCGTAGACATTGTTGGCGTTCGACTTGTCACCGTCCGGATCATAGCTGTCCATGAAGGCCTGCCACGTCTTCACGGCCGGATCGTCCCTCCATGCCGGGTCGGTCGGGTCCTTGAGATAGGCCGTCGAGATGATGTCCCTGGCGTATTGCAGACCCGCCGGTTTCAGCACCGCGGCGACCGATGTCGCGACGTTGGCGGTGGTCGCGGTCATAGCCGCAGCGGCGACCAACACCGCCAGGGCAACAAGGCTCCCGATACGGGCTGGCATCGTTCTCTCCCGCCTGGCGACTTATTTTGAGCAAGGGTCGCAAGTCGGGCGCGCGCATGCAAGCATCGGGTTGTTTCATGGAGCGACACCGCATCGTTGCCTGTCGGCGCCATGCGATGGCCTGGAGCGCGCTGATCAGGTGGCCGCGCCCCTCGCGCGCGAGGCGATCTCGATCATCTTTCCTTCATCGTCGTCAGGCGCATGGGCCTTCGCGCGGGCATAGGTCTGCACCGCGGCGCGACCCATCAAGGGAACGTCGGAAAGCAGGCTCTCGGCCAACGCCACGGCATAGACGGCATCCTTGTGCCGCAGCGCCGCGGTGAAGACTGCGCCCGAGAAATTTCGCGCGACCATGCGCTTGGAATGGCGGATCACCTGCGGACTGGCGGCAACTCCGGTTTCAATCGCCTCCAGCACCAGCTTCATGTCGAGGCCGGCCTGCTCGGCCATCGCTAGCCCCTCCGCGATACCGGCGATCTGGATCGCGCCCATCAGATTGTTGATCAGCTTGTACACCGTGCCGGTACCTACGGCGCCGAAATGCCGAACGGTGGTCGAGAGCGGCGCCAGATATGGCCGCGCGGCATCGAGATCCGCGGGCTCGGCGCCGACCAGCAGGGTCAATTTTCCGGCGGCCGCCGCATCCGGCAAGCCGGTGACCGGACTGTCGATATAGACAAGGCCGCGTCCGCGCAGTTCGCGCGCGAGATCGAGGGCGTGGCCGTGCGACACCGTGGAACATTCGATCGCCAGCGTGCCGGCCTTGGCAGCGCCGGCCGCGCCATCCTTGCCGAGCCATACGGCGCGCGACGCCTCGTCGTCGGCGACCATGGTCACAACAGCGTCGGCGCCGTCGGCCGCGTCCGCAGGAGATGCCGCCCATCGCGCGCCGCGCGCGATCAAATCGGCCGCCTTCGATTTGCGGCGATTCCAGACCGCGAGCGTAAAACCCGCGTCAAGATAGCGGCCGGCCATGCCATGGCCCATGCGCCCCAGACCCAAGAAAGCGACGTGTGCCATGGGCTAATCCACATCCTCGATCGAAGCCGGCGGAGCGCCAAATGCCCGCTGCGCCAGCGTTGCCGCCATGAATTCGTCGAGATCGCCGTCGAGCACGCCCGAGGTATCCGAGGTCTGCACGCCGGTGCGAAGGTCCTTCACCATCTGATACGGCTGCAAGACATAGGAGCGGATCTGGTGGCCCCAGCCGATATCGGTCTTGGCGGCCTGGTCGGCGGCGGCTTGCTCCTCGCGCTTCTTCAATTCGATTTCGTAGAGCCGGGCGCGCAGCATGTCCCAGGCCTGAGCCTTGTTCTTGTGCTGCGACCGTCCGGCCTGACAGACCACCGCCACGCCGGTCGGAATATGCGTGAGCCGCACGGCAGATTCGGTCTTGTTGACGTGCTGACCACCGGCGCCGCCGGAGCGCATGGTATCGACGCGAACGTCGGACTCGGCGATATCGATCTTGATCGAATTGTCGACCACCGGGAAAATCGCCACGCTGGAAAACGAGGTGTGCCGGCGCGCATTGGAATCGAACGGCGATATCCGCACCAGCCGGTGCACGCCGGCTTCGGTCTTGAGCCAGCCATAGGCGTTGTGACCGCTGATCTGGATGGTGGCGGACTTGATGCCGGCCTCCTCGCCCTGCGTCTCTTCCAGATATTCGATCTTGAAGCCGTGCTTCTCCGCCCAGCGCGTATACATGCGCAGCAGCATCGAGGCCCAGTCCTGGCTCTCGGTGCCGCCCGCGCCGGCATGAACCTCGAGATAGGAGTCGAACCGGTCGGCCTCGCCACCCAGCAACGCCTCGAGTTCGCGGCGCGCGACTTCCTTTTTCAGGGCTTTCAGCGCGGCCTCGGCCTCCGCCACCACGGCTTCGTCGTTCTCGGCCTCGCCGAGTTCGATCATCCCGATATGGTCCTCAAGTTCGCGCTCGACCTTGCCGATGCCGCCAAGCGAATCCTCCAGCGAGGTTCGCTCCTGCATCAATTTCTGGGCTTTCTGGGGATCGTTCCAGAGATTTGGATCTTCGGCGAGCTTGTTCAGCTCGGCCAGACGCGCCGTGGATGCATCGACGTCAAAGATGCCTCCTCAGCAGCCCGACTGACTGCTTGATCTCTTCAACTAGCCGTTCGACTTCAGCGCGCATGTTGTTCTCTGGTCTGCGGCGCGAGCCGCCATTGCATTGCTAAACGGATGTAGCGGCGTGCAGCGCAAAGCGCAATCGGACGGAGCGGTTTCTTCGCGAGAGCGAGCGCCAGCGCCAGCTTTGTCCTGAATGCGCTAGTAAAGCCCGCCGGTCCCGGAGCGCAGGATGGTGCGATCGGCATCCGGCGACACCGTGAGCGAGCGGCCGTCGGCGTCGGCAACGCCGATCACCGAATAATTATCCGGCGGCGCGGTGCCCGGCTTGAAGGCTTCCAGGATGGTCCTGCCGCTGTCACCGGGACCGGCGCGCATGCCGCTCTTGGAATCGACCCGGATCAGCTTGATCCCCGCCGGCACCCGGAACGGAATCGCCGGCTTGTCGGCGAGCGCAAGCTTCATGAAATCCCTGGCCACGGGTGCCGCGAGATGTCCGCCGGTAGCGTTCCTGCCGAGATTGCGCGGCTTGTCATAGCCCATATAGATGCCGACCACGATGTCCGGTGAAAAGCCGATGAACCAGGCGTCCTTTTCATCGTTGGTGGTGCCGGTCTTGCCGGCGATCGGCTTGCCGACCTCCTTCAGCGCGGTCGCGGTGCCGGCCTGCACCACGCCTTCCATCATCGAGGTGATCTGGTAGGCCGTCATCGAATCCAGCACCTGTTCCCTGCGATCGATCAGCTGCGGCTCGGGCTGATTTTTCCAGCCGCCCGGAGCGTCGCAGCCACGGCATTCACGCGCGTCATGCTTGAAGATGGTATGGCCATAACGATCCTGAATTCGATCGATCAGCGTCGGCTTCACCCGCCGGCCGCCATTGGCGAACATCGAATAGGCCGTGACCATCCGCATCACCGTGGTCTCGCCGGCGCCGAGCGCGTAGGACAGATAATTCGGCAATTCGTCATAGACCCCGAAGCGCTTGGCATATTCGCCGATCAGGGGCATGCCGACGTCCTGCGCCAGCCGCACCGTCACCGTGTTAAGCGACAGCCGCAGCGCATTGCGAAGCGTCGTCGGGCCATAATATTTGCCGGCCGAATAGTTCTCCGGACGCCAGACGCCCGCACCCTGCCCTTGGTCGATCTCGATCGGCGCATCGACCACGACGGTCGACGGCGTATATCCATTGTCGAGGGCGGAAGAGTACACGATCGGCTTGAATGACGAACCCGGCTGCCGGTAGGCCTGCGTCGCGCGATTGAACTGAGACTGATCGAACGAGAATCCGCCGACCATCGCCAGCACGCGCCCGGTCCAGGGGTCCATCACCACCATCGCGCCGGAAACCTCGGGCAGCTGGCGCAGCCGGAACTGGCCCTCGACCGCAGCACCGTCCTTCCCGATCAACGGGTCCGCATAGATGATGTCGCCCGGCGCCAAGACCTGCGACACCATGGTCGGCGTCTTGCCCTTGGCCGGTCCCGCGGCCGGCTTGGCCCATTTGACGCCATCGAGCGTGATGTTTCCGGTCTGCCTGTCCTTGACCACGGCGCCCCCGAGCTCGCGTCCGGGCTGAAAGCCAATTCGAGCGGACTGCTCGCTGGTCTCCAGCACCACCGCCAGCCGCCATGGCGAGATGTCCGATAAGGATTTAACGTCGGCAAGCCTCACGCCCCAATCGCCTGTTATGTCGAGCTTGGTCGTGGCGCCCCGCCAGCCCTGCGCCTCGTCGAAATTCACGAGGCCTGCGGCCATCGTCTTGCGCGCCATCACCTGCAGCTTCGGATCCAGCGTTGTCCGTACCGACAGGCCGCCTTCATAGAGCTTCTTTTCGCCATATCGCTCGAACACGTCGCGGCGCACTTCCTCGGCGAAATATTCGCCGGCGAAGATGTGGGCGGCATTGGCCCGGTTGGTCACGGTCAGCGGATCCTTGCGGGCCTTGTCGGCGTCGGCCTGCTTGATCCAGCCATTTTCCAGCAGGCGGTCGATCACGTAATTGCGGCGTTCGATGGCGCGGTCACGGTTGCGCACCGGATGCAGCGCCGCCGGCGCTTTCGGCAACGCGGCGAGATAGGCCGCTTCCGCGACGGTGAGTTCGTTCACCGACTTGTCGAAATAGACCAGCGACGCCGCGGCGACGCCGTAAGCGCCGAGCCCGAGATAGATTTCGTTGAGATAGAGTTCGAGAATCTTGTCTTTGGAGTAGGCGCGCTCGATCCGCATCGCCAGCAAGGCTTCCTTGATCTTGCGGGTGAAGGACACTTCGTTGGTCAGAAGGAAGTTCTTCGCGACCTGCTGGGTAATCGTGGAAGCGCCCTGCGGACGGCGGTTGGAGCCGTAATTCTGCGCGTAAAGCACGGCCGCGCGCGCCATGCCGGAATAGTCGATACCGCCATGCTCGTAGAAGTTCTTGTCCTCGGCCGCGAGGAACGCGTTGATCACCAGTTTCGGCACCGCCTGGATCGGCAGGTACAAACGGCGTTCCTTGGAATACTCGCCGAGCAGCGCGCCGTCGGCGGCATGGACGCGGGTCATCACCGGCGGTTCATAATCCTGAAGCTGCGAATAATCCGGCAAATCCTTGGAATAATGCCAGATCAGCCCAGCGACCGCAGCCACGCCGACCAGGAACACGACGGTTCCGGCAGCGAACAAGAAACCCAAGAACCGCACCAGCAAACGCATTATCGAATATCCGTTTCAACCCTTGGGCCGGTCCAGCCGGCGTTTTCCTCGGCGCCAAGACCGCCATGGAAATGATTTGCCATTCCCCGTACCCGAACAATACATCGGTCGAGAGTGACTTTTGATCGATTCCGAGCACCTCGCGGCGGTTTTTTATAGTGCCGCCGCTGTGGCCAAACTAGGGCTTCCACCATTGGATGGGTTGCCTTTTCAATTCGCCGGCGCAGCCGTCGCCAGACGTTTGGCAAAGAAGGCGTCGATGGCCTGCGCCATGGATCCAACGGTCCGGGAACGCCAGTTCTCGGATACCAGGTGTTCGAGGTCGCCCTTGTTCGACACATAGCCGAGTTCCACGAGCACCGACGGCACGTCGGGCGCCTTCAGGACCTTGAAGCCCGCGGATTTCAGCGGGTGCTTGTACATCCGCGCGGTATTCTTCATCTCGCCCGCCAGCAGCCGCGCGAACCGGTTCGAGAAGGTGCGGGTCTCGCGCTGCGCGAGGTCGATCAGAATGTCGGCGACCTCGGTCGGCTCGGCGGTCAGGTTGACCCCGCCAATGGCGTCGGCCTTGTTTTCCGCTTCCGCAAGCCTTTCAGCCTCCGCGTCGGAGGCGCGGTCGGACAGCGTGTAAATCGTGGCTCCCTGAGCGTCGCCCTCCCGGCGCGGCAAGGCGTCGGCATGGATCGAGACAAACAGCGCCGCCGACTGATTGCGAGCGATCCGAACCCGGTCGCCGAGCGGGATAAAGGTATCGTCGGTGCGGGTCATGACAACGCGATATTTGCCGGTCTTCTCGACGCGATCGCGCAACGCGAGCCCAAATCCCAACACCAGGTTCTTTTCGCTTTCGCCACCCGCCTGGGTGCCATTGTCGATGCCGCCATGGCCCGGGTCGATCACGATCACGGGGCGCAAATCCGCCGCCGTCGCGGGCTTGGGCGCGGCGGCCGCCTCTGGGGCGACAGCAATGGCGACGGCGTCGGCGATGGCGGCCCTCAGTTCGGGCCGGCTTTCGACCGCCAGCGACTGCACAAAGGTGGTGCGGTCTACTTCCTCCAAATCAAGCACCAGTCGGGGCGGTTGGCCGTTGGCGGCGTCCAGTACGTAGGAGTTTGCGATCCTGGCGGGGCCGGTCAGATCAAGCACGATCCGCGAACCGCCCGGCATGACCATGCCATAGCGGAAGGCCTTGATCAGCCCGCGCGCAACGGCGCCCGCGCCTGCGGCGAGCTGAAAGTTGACTTGGGGGATATCCAGGACCACCCGATAAGGATCGGCCAGGGTAAAGGCGCGAAACTGGATCGTCTTGTCGAGGTCAAGAACGAAGCGGGTTTGCTTGCTGTCGCCGGCCAGGCGAACGTCAGAAGCGATCGGGAAACTCGGCGTAGCTACCGGGTTTGAGGGCTGATCGGCTGCCGCGCTCACCAGTATGGGCCCGGAACACAGCAATGCTGCAGCGCACACCAGCGCCCATCTCAGCAAAACAAGATGATTTGCGCGGCTCGCCAATGATTCGGTGCCTCCGAGCAACCCTCTTACCGCAATAGGACCACAGGGTTAATCGCCGCTTAAGGGCCTGGAGGCGAATAAGGCAAAGTGTTGCCGCGTTGCGACGCTTCCCTTGCGCACGGCTGCCATCCGACGTATGTACAAGGGGCTGACGGTTAAAACTCCCGGTTGTGTCGCGTTCAGCCTCCCGGTGCAGCGCCGGAACTTTCGAAATTTCGGAGATTCCAGCGTCTTTCCGATCCCTCCACGGCCAGCGCAGCGCGCGGCTGACAAGGAGCGGCGGTTTCGAGCCCGAGCGGCGTCCGGTCCCAGGTTACCATCTTGTTCCAGGGACGGCTTCAGAAACGGCATGGCCGATTATCCGGGCCGCAAGGCACCGATATGCGATGGCCGGCGAGCGCTTCGGCGCCGCGCTGGGCCTTCAGCGACAGACAAGGCGGCCCTTTTGCCGCCAATGTGTTCAGACGGGCCGACGCTTGATGCGCCAGACTGTGTTGCCGACGATGATCCCTGGAAGAATCGCGCCGATGCGGAGCGAAAGCTCTGCGCGTCGCTTTGCCCGGGGATTGCGTTCGGCAGGGCGCCCAGGCTTGCGTTTTGGCCTTCCCCTCACCCCCGAATCAGGTGGACCGTCGCGTCACCCGGCCGCGCAGCATGCGCTTGCCGTGATACGCGCCCGCCGCCGTCAAGAGTTCCAAAATGCCCAACAAAATGTTGATCGATGCTACCCACCCGGAAGAGACCCGGGTTGTCGTGGTCCGCGGCAATCGCGTCGAAGAATTTGATTTCGAGACCGCCCAGCGCAAGCAACTGCGTGGCAATATCTATCTCGCCAAAGTCACGCGGGTAGAGCCTTCACTGCAGGCGGCATTCATCGAATATGGCGGCAACCGTCACGGCTTTCTGGCCTTCAGCGAAATCCATCCGGATTATTATCAAATTCCGGTCGCCGATCGCCAGGCGCTGATCGAGGCGGACGAACGCGCCCATCGCGAGGCCGAAGAGGAAACCGAGAATCGCTCCAACCGCCGCCGTCCGCGCCATCGCAATTCGCGCCGCCGCGGCAATGGCGACCGCGTGCAGAGTGGCGTCGTCGAAGCGACGAGTTCGGATCATGCGGCAGCGGACTTGGCCCATGACCATGATCACCAGCCCGATGATCACCAGCACCACGATCGTCAGCTTCATGATCATGTTGGCGAAGAAGGCCATGCCCACGACCATGGCGACGAACACCATGCCGCGGATGCGGACCATCACGACCACGAGGGCCATGAGCACTCGCATGAGCACGACCACGCGCATCATGAGCACGATCATGAACACGCCGGCGAGACGGCTGCGGCGGAATTCCAATTCGACGAGCCTGATACGGCAGCCATCGAGGTTTCAGCCGCCGCGGACGCGCCGGCCGGCGCGGAAGCGCACGAAGAACACGGGCATGACGAGCGTAACCACGACGAGCACGCGCGCGAAAACGCAGCCCATGCCGACGACGCGCTGCACGCCGAACACAGCGATGGCGAACCAGCCGTCTCGGATCACGCCGAGCAGGCCGCCGAACCGCATGGCGACGAGCACCACGATGATGAGGATGACGGCGAGGACGCCGAGGAAGAAGTCGTCGAGTCCGTCGGCGGCGACGACGTCATGGAAGAGGTGCCGGAGCGCGCCTTCCGTCCGCGCCGTCAGTACAAGATCCAGGAAGTCATCAAGCGTCGCCAGGTGATGCTGGTGCAGGTCGTCAAGGAAGAACGCGGCAACAAGGGAGCCGCGCTGACGACCTACCTGTCGCTGGCCGGACGCTATGCCGTATTGATGCCCAATACCGCGCGCGGCGGCGGCATCAGCCGCAAGATCACCTCGGCGCAGGATCGCTCGCGCCTGAAGGAAGTGGTGCAGGATCTCGACGTGCCCGAAGGCATGGGCATCATCCTGCGCACCGCCGGCGCCTCGCGCACCAAGCCCGAGATCAAGCGCGATTTCGAATATCTGATCCGGATGTGGGAAACCGTGCGCGACATGACGCTGAAGTCGCAGGCGCCGACCCTGGTCTACGAGGAAGGCTCGCTGATCAAGCGTTCGCTGCGCGACCTCTACAACAAGGAAATCGACGAAATCCAGGTCGCCGGCGAAGCCGGCTATCAGGAAGCCCGCGATTTCATGAAGATGCTGATGCCCTCGAATGTGCGCGCGGTCCGGCAGTATCGCGACGGCCAGCCGCTGTTTTCGCGGATGGGCGTCGAGAGCCAGCTCGACGCGATGTTCTCGCCGACCGTGCAACTGCGATCCGGCGGCTACATCGTGATCAACCAGACCGAGGCGCTGGTTTCGATCGACGTCAATTCGGGCCGCTCCACCCGCGAACATCACATCGAGGATACCGCGCTCAAGACCAATCTTGAGGCCGCCGAGGAAGTCGCAAGGCAGCTAAGGCTGCGCGACCTCGCCGGCCTGATCGTCATCGATTTCATCGACATGGACGAGAAGCGCAACAACCGCTCGGTGGAACGCAAGCTCAGCGATTGCCTGCGGCAGGACCGCGCGCGAATCCAGGTCGGGCGCATCTCGCATTTCGGCCTGCTCGAAATGTCGCGCCAGCGCATTCGCGCCAGCGTGCTGGAAAGCTCGACCGAACCGTGCCCGCAATGTGGCGGAAGCGGCCATGTGCGCTCGGTATCTTCGGTGGCGTTGCAGTTGCTGCGCGGTCTCGAGGAAATACTGATGAAGGGCGCGACCCACAATCTTGTGGTGCGCACCCGAACCGACGTGGCGCTTTATGTTCTCAATCACAAGCGCGGCCATCTGCGCGATCTCGAAAACAGTTTCAAGGTGACGCTCGCCGTGATCGCCGATCCGACCGTGAGCGCCCAGCAATCGTTCATCATCGACCGCGGCGAACAGGTGCATACGCTGGAGGCCGCCAAGGCGCTGCTCGCAGCACAGGTTGCGGCTTTCCCGCCGCATATCGAGGAAGCATTTGACGAGGACGTGCCCTTCGAAGTCGAAGCGGAAGTGGAAACCGAGGAAACCGAGGGATTGGTCGAAGAAGCGCCGGTCGGCGACGACGGCCTCGGCGAAACCGACGCGGATGGCCACAAGCGCAAGCGGCGACGCCGGCGGCGCGGCCGTCCCGGCGAGGCGCGTGAGGGTGGGCAACCGCATGACGACAACGACATCCCGCGCGTTGCATCGACCCCGGCAGCGGTCACCGGCGTCGTTGCGGAGGAAAACGAATCCGACGAGGAGGAAGCTGAGGATCAGCCCGGTTCGGTTCGTGCCGATCCGGCCGCCGGCGGCGAGCGGCGGCCCCGCCGTCGCGGACGTCGCGGCGGACGCCGCCGGCGCGGCGGCCCGGAGGACGGGCTGGCCGGATCGATCGCGGACGAACTCGGGCCGATATCGATTCCGGAAGCGACCAGCGCGGTCGCCGATTTCGACGGAGTTCCAGCCGAGCCCGCTTTGCCGGTGATTCAACCCGAATCCATCGCACCGCCGGCCGAGCTGCAACAGCCCGATCACGGTCAGAAGGAAGCCGCACCTGTGTTCGCGCAGGAGGAAACGGCTCAGGAGGCCGAGAGAGCCGCGCGGCGGCGTTCGACCGTGCGCGAAAAGGTGAGCTTCCTGGTCGATGCCCAGCCGGCGGCCGCGACATCCGTCGATCACAGCCAGCCCGAGCCGCCCACGGCCCCTGCCCCGGCGCAGCCCGCTGCCGGGACCACCGACGACAGCCAGCCCCGCCGCGCCGGGTGGTGGTCGCGACGCTTCGGCAACGGCGAGTAGCCGGAAGTTTTTGAGCAGAAAAAGCCGCCCGGCAAAACCGGGCGGTTTTTTCTTGACGTGTGTCGAGACTATTTGCCGCTCGCCTGCCCTTCGCCGACGATCTCGAAGGGCCCCCAAAATGCCGGATAGGCTGCGTTGCCGTCCGAGGCATCATTGAGGTAGGCCAGCATGGCGCGTCTCAGTGCCTCGGCGCGACCCAGCGACGGGTCTGCTGCGAGAATGTCGAAGGTCGAGGTGGTCAGCCGTGTCGCAGCTTCGGAATCGACCGCCCAGTGCGAAACAAGAAGCGCGCGGGCGCCGGCATAGAAAAACGCCCGCGCCAAACCGGACAGCGCCTCGGCGCCGGGCTTGCCGCCGGCGATCGTGTTGCAGGCCGACAGCACCACCCAATCAGCGTCGAGCTTGAGCTGCGCCACTTCGCTCGCGGCAAGCAGCCCGTCGTCGAGCCCGGAGGGCTGTGCCGGAATCGAAAGCACCAGCGAAGGTTCGGCGAGACCCTTGACGTCCCCGGCGACAAGGCTGTGCGTGGCAAAATAGACGATGCGGTAATCGACCAGCGGCGCGCCCTTGAGCACGGTCTCGCTCGCGTCGCGGCCGAGATGAATGTCGCTGGCCGGCACGCCGAGCTTTTGCGCCACCGCCTTCAGTTCGACCGCCGTGTCGGGCAGTTGCGGCAGGGCCTTGCCGAGCATGGACCGATCGACACCGGCGCCGCGCCAGAAGTCGGTATAGGACCGCGTCACCAGACGGCGTGCGGGCTTGGCGACCTCAGGCGAGGCGCTCGGAGCCGCATTCGGATCGAATACCGGATCGCCAAAGCCTATCAACGGCTTTGCGTTGGGGTTGGCCTTGTTGCCGAACACGCGCAATGCCTTCAGGCTCGGAACGGACGGCAACACCGAGACGGCCTGGCGTTTGATCAGCCAAGCCGCATCGCGATAGGCCTTGAAGTCCTCGACTTTCGCAGCCGGCGCCGCATCCGTCACCAACAGATGAAATGGCAGTGCCGTCAGCGCGCCTGACGGAACCACGATCAGCTTTTTCTTGTCCCTGACCAGCGCGTCGACCGGGCCCAGCAGCGCCTTGTACAGTTCATGGGACAGACCCAGATCGAACAGCTCCGGCTTGCCCGAGCTGATTGACGCATTCAGCGCGTCGACGTCGAGCCCGTGCCGGAATGCCGTGACCTTGTCCGCCAGCGCGCTGCCCCCGAGCGGGATAACCTTCCAGTCGAAATCGTCGTGCGTGAGAGCAAAGACGTAGCTTTCCTCCTCGCCTGTCAGCAACAATGCCATCGCCTCATCCGGCCCGAGCAGCTGTTGCACCTCTTCGGCCTTCAGCGGCTTCGGGCTCGTCAGCGCAACGTAGTCCGGGAATTTATCGAGTTGCGCGGCATTTGCGGCCAGCTTCGCTTCCGTCTCCGCCAACTGCTTGCGCAGCGCGTCGATCATGGCGCGGTCCTGCTGCCCTTGCGGCTTCGACTCGGCCTCGATTAGGCTCTTGTTGCGGTTTTGCCAGGCGACGCCGAGATCCTGACGTGCGCGTACAAGCTCGCCGAGCGCGCTGCTGCCGGCGAACCGCGCCGCCATCTGCTGCACCGCCGCCGCCGCCGATGACTGGTTCGCCCACTGCGCGATCTCCAGCGCCTCGCGGCCGAGCGCCGGCGCCGGTTCGATCCCGTCTCGCGCGGCAAGCGCGAGATTGGCCAGATGAACCCGGAAAAAATCCACGCGTTGATCGACCGCGCCACCCGGCTCGGTCTTTTGTTCGCCGCTCCCGGCCTCTTGCGCGGTATGGGCCAGTTCGACGGCACTCGCCCTGCGGGCATAGGCCAGAGCCTGGGCGTTGTTGCCGCCTCGACCGTTATAGAGCAAAGCCAGATTGAGAAGGATCCGGGCGACATTCGGATGATCGGGACCGAACGCGTTCTGCTCGATCGTCAGCGCCCGCTGGTAGGAGGTATCGGCCTGCGCGAACTTGCCCTCGGTGGCGGACACGGTGGCAAGGCCAATCAGGCTCGCGGCGACCTCCGGATTGTTGGGTCCCAGCGCCTTCTCGCGAACGGCAAGCGCGCGTCGAAACCCGGCCTCGGCTTCGGCATGCTTGCCCTCGGCTTCATCGACGAACGCAAGGTTCTGGACAAAGTTGGCGACATCGGGATGGTCGGGGCCGAAGGCGTGCTGCCAGATCGCCAGACCGCGCTGATAAAGCCCCTCCGCTTCCTTGTACTTGCCCTCGAAAACATAGAGACCTGCCAGGTTGTTGATGGTAGCCCCGGTTTCCGGATGGCTCGCGCCGAGTACCTTCTCGTCGATCGCAAGCGCGCGTTGAAAGAGTCGTTCCGCCTCGGGGTAACTGCCCTCCTCGCGGTAGAGTTCCGCGAGGTTCCGGAGCGCCAGCGCGACCGAGGGGTGCTCGGGGCCCAGCGCCTTCTCATAGATCGCAAGCGCGCGTTGATAAAACGTCTCCGCTTCGGCGTCCCTGGCCTCGGCGCGATCCACTTCGGCAAGGTTGTTGAGCGTCGCGGCGACGTTGGGATGTCCGGCGCCGAGCGTCTTCTGCTGAATCGCAAGCGCACGCCTGAAGGCGTCTTCCGCCTGCGGATACTTGGCCTCGGAAAAGTACACCACGGCGGCGTTGCCGAGCGTCTCCGCGAACAACGGATGATCGGCCCCGAGCGCCTTTTCCCGAATCGCCAGCGCGTGCTGCAACAGCTCCTCGGCCTGCTGATACTTGCTCTCGGCTCCATAGAGAACGCCAAGGTCGTTCAGGCTGTTCGCGACTTCGGGATTGTCGACGCCAAGAACCTTCTGCTGCGTCGCGAGCGCGCGCTGGTAGAGGTCCTCAGCCTGGCCATACTTGCCTTCCATCTTGTAGATGTTGGCAAGATTGACCTCCGATTGGGCAACCGTCGGATCCGCAGCGCCGAGCGCCTTCTGTCGGATCGCGAGTGCGCGCGTCGCCGCGTTCTCGGCGTCGGCGTATTTGCCTTGCGCGGCATAAATCCGAAGCAGTTGGTTGAGTGCAATGACATAGTTCGGATGATTGGTGCCGAACCGCGCCTTGATGCCAGTTTCGAGTTTCTTCGCCTGGATCAGCGCGGCGTCATAATTGCCCGCGGCAACAAGCTCATTGGTTTGGGTGAGGACGGCGTTGAGATCCTGCTGCGCCGACGCCGGCGAAGATAAAAGTCCGGCGATCAGGAAAAGCCCGAAGACACCCGCCGGCATCGACAACGTCCTGAGCTTCATGTCGCCGCTCCCTCGATAGGCATGGGCGTTCCCCCGCACTAAATAGCCTGAAATGGATCGCAGATATGTGTCGTGCTTCACAGCCAACGGAATTGCTCAAGCTTGGGCAGTTACAGACCTGGGCGGACCAAGTGCGCCCGGTCGCTTTGACGTTTTGAAGTCCATGCCCGCCGACTAGCCGGTGGTGATGGCGGTTTCCAGGTCCGATGGATCGACGGTCTGGTTGAGATTGGCGTGCAGCTTGTCGCGATCGAGCTCGCCCTCCCACCAGGACACGAACACCGTGGCGATCCCGTTGCCGGTGATGTTGGTGAGCGCACGGACCTCGCTCATGAACTTGTCCACCGAGAATACGATCGCGATGCCTGGAACCAGCGCCGGATTGACCACCGTGAGCGTGGCCGCCAGCGTGATGAAGCCCGCGCCAGTGACGCCGCTGGCGCCCTTCGACGTCAGCATCGCCACCACCAGGATGGTCAGTTGCTGACCGAATGAAAGATCGACACCAAGCGCCTGTGCGATGAACAGCGTCGCCAGCGTCATATAGATGTTGGTGCCGTCGAGATTGAACGAGTATCCGGTCGGCACCACGAGGCCGACCACCGATTTCGAACATCCCAGCCGTTCGAGCTTTTCGATCAATTGCGGCAGCGCGCTTTCGGACGAACTGGTGCCGAGCACGATCAGCAACTCGTCCTTGATATAGGCGATGAACTTGAAAATACTGAAGCCGACGAAGCGCGCGATCAGGCCGAGCACGACGATCACGAACAACCCCGCGGTCGCATAGAACAACGCGATCAGTCCGATCAGATTGCCGAGCACGCCCGGGCCGTATGCCCCGACGGTGTAGGCCATCGCACCGAAGGCGCCGAGCGGCGCCGCCTTCATGACGATCGCGATCACGCCGAATACCGCATGCGAGGTGTCGTCGACGATGTCGCGCAGCCGGTGGCCGCGTTCGCCCAGCGCCATCAGCGCAAAGCCGAACAGGATGGCGAACAGCAGGACCTGCAGGATGTCGCCCCGCGCCAGCGCGCCGACCACGCTGTCGGGAATGATGTTGAGGACGAAATCGACCGTCTTATGCGCTTCGGCCTCCTTGACGTACTTTGCGACCGCCGCGGCATCGGGTGTCAGGCCCAGCCCGCGGCCGACCTGGATCAGATTGCCCACCACAAGGCCGATCACCAGCGCAAGCGACGAAACCACTTCGAAATAGACCAGCGCCTTGACGCCGACCCGGCCGACTTTCCTGGCATCCTGGATATGCGAGATGCCGGAGACCACCGTGCAAAAAATGATCGGCGCGATCACCATCTTGATCAGCTTGATGAAGCCCTCGCCGAGCGCCTTGATCCAGTCGTTGGTGGCGAGATCGGGCCATTTCCAGCCGACCAGGACCCCGATCAGGATCGCGATCAATACCTGAATGTAAAGTATCTTGTACCAGGGTTTCGCCGCACGAGGCGGTGCCCCGGTCGCGATCACTGCCGACATGACATTTCACCCCCCGTTAGAACCCGCGTATCTGTCGTCGCTCTTGCGCGGACGACCGTCCCACCGGCAACAGCCAAAATCAATGGGGCCGGCGGAGTCAATGGCGCCAGCGGCCTGTTCGGCGGTTGAAGTCCCTGCGGCTCGCCCTACCCAAGCCATCGGGCGATACGGGCGACGGCCTCACGCATTTCCTCGGCCGAACGCGCGTAGGAAAAACGGATGAACTGATGGCCATGAACCGGATCGAAGTCGATGCCGGGGGTCGCCGCGACGCGCGCCTGTTCCAGCATTTGCCGGGCAAACTCGAAACTGTCGGCGGTGAATTTCGAGACATCGGCATAGAGGTAGAACGCGCCGTCGGCGGGCAGGAATTTGGTGAGGCCGGCGCGCGGCAGGCCCTCGATCAGGATACGGCGGTTTTCCTGATAGCCCTGCTTCACCGCCTCCATCTCCTCGCGGCCTTCGAACGCGGCTTCGGCCGCAATCTGCGACAGCGTCGGCACCGAGATGGCGAGATTCTGCTGCAGCCGCTCGATCGGCCGCGCCAGCGGTTCGGGTACCACCATCCAGCCGACCCGCCAGCCGGTCATGCAGAAATATTTCGAGAATGAATTGATGACGAGCGCATGCGGCGATAGCTCCGCCGCGGTCACCGCTGGGAATGCATAGTCGAGGCCGTGATAGATCTCGTCGGAAATGAAACGGATGCCGGCACCCTCCGCGGCCAATATCAGGCTGGTGAGCGCTTCGCGGGACATCATCGTGCCGGTCGGATTGGCCGGACTTCCGACCAGCACGCCTTTCAGCGGCGTCCGGCGGTGGGCGGCGAGCAAGGCCTCGCCGGTCAGCGCGTGACGGGTTTCGCTCGATGTCTCGATCAGCACGGGCTCACAGCCGAGCGCGGTAAGGATATGGCGATATGGCGGATAGCCGGGCACCGTGACCGCGACGCGATCGCCCGGCTCGAACATCGCGAGAAATGCCAGGATGAAGGCGCCCGACGAGCCGGTGGTGACCACAATCCGGTCGATGTCCACGGCGCAGCCATAGGCCTCGCGATAGTGCCGCGCGATGCGCTGGCGCAGCGAGGGAATGCCGAGCGCGGAGGTGTAGTCGATCCGCCCGCCGTCGAGCGCGGCGCGCGCGGCCGCTATCGCCGCTCTCGGCGCCGAAGCCGCCGGTTGCCCCACTTCCATGTGAATAACGTGGCCGCCGGCCGCTTCGATGCGCGCCGCCGCCGCCATCACGTCCATCACCATGAACGGAGGAACGTCGCTTCGCCGCGATGCCGTCAGCACGGCCCTCGCCCGGTCTCTCAATGTCGCATCAAGCATCAATATCCGCTATTTGGCCCGGCGCCGGATTTACCGGTGCCCTTGTGTCCGAAGGTCGTGTCAGAAGTGCAGCGTAGCACGAACTTCGTAAAACAGGCCACTGGCGCCCCAGACTAGCCGCATTCCCACGGCTTGTTAGGGGCATATTTCGTGTCCGATCCGCCCCGCCGGGATCGAAGACTCGACAAATTGCGCGCCGGAGGGCGCCAAACCGTTGGGGCGATCGGGCGCTTGCGGAACACGGCGCCGCTCTCGAATAGCGCCCCGCTCATCGAGATGTTACTTGGGCAGCCGCTCGTCGCATCCGATAATGAAGGCGGTACTGGGGAAGCGATTCTGCCTGCGGTGGCGGCGCAACAGACCGAGGCCCGCTTGGCTGTGCTTGGCTCGCCATGGCCGATGGCCGACAGAAATTCGACTGAGGCGGCCAATCTTCGCGGCGACATGTGGCTCGAAATAAATTACATGTAACCGGAATACGTCGCGCCTAGCTACAAAGCTTTCGAAAACCGGCTTTCACCCAGAGGATTTGCCAATGCCCTCGTTCCGCCTGCTCGCTCCCGCCCTGTTCGCGCTCGCACTCTGCGTCACGCCGCCGGCGGCATCGGCGCAGAGTTTTTCCGACACCCAGCGCGGAGATATCGAGACCATCGTCAAGAATTATCTGCTCGCCCACCCGGAGGTGGTGGAAGAGGCGATGGCCGAATTGAGCAAGCGCCAGGCCGCGGCCGAAACCGAAAAGCATGAAGCGAGCATCACCAAAAACGCCGAGACGATTTTCAATTCGCCGCGCGGCGTCACCCTCGGCAACCGCGACGGCGACGTCACCTTCGTCGAGTTCTTCGACTATAATTGCGGCTACTGCAAACGCGCCATGGCCGACATGCTCGATCTGATGAAAACCGATCCAAAGCTGAAAGTCGTGCTGAAGGAATTTCCGGTGCTGGGGCCCGGCTCCGTCGAGGCCGCGCAGGTCGCGGTCGCCGCGCGCATGCAGGATCCCGGCGGCAAGAAATATCTCGACTTCCATCAAAAACTGCTCGGCGGCCGCGGCCAGGCCGACAAGGCTCATGCGATGGCTGCAGCGAAAGAGGCCGGCTTCGACATGGCCAGACTGGAAAAAGATATTGCTAGCCCGGAAGTGCGCGCCACGCTCGAGGAAAACTTCAAGCTCGCCGAGGAAATGGGCATGAACGGTACGCCGAGCTATGTGATCGGCAAGGAAGTGGTGGTCGGCGCCGTCGGTCTCGATGGCCTGAAGGAAAAGATCGGCATCGCCCGCTGCGGCAAGGCCACCTGCTGATCGACGCTTTCGACCCTCGAGCTTTGCGACATCGATAGACGGAACAGCCGGCGGTCCAACCGCCGGCTGTTTTTTGAGCCGTTTTCACGGCGATGCGTTCATCGCGCATTCACAAAACAAAGCCGGTGGAACCGCCGACATCGCGGAACATCGCGCATCTCCCTTCGTTGTCGGCGCGGGCAATGCAAACATGCGAGGATATATTCCATGACTAATCGTTTGATGATCTCGGTGGCTGCGGCGGCATTGATCGCCGGAACCGGATTCGCCAACGCGCAAGGAACCGGAACGGCCCGCGAGGCGCCGTCGGTTGAACACGCCGCAACTCCGGAGAGCGGCGCGGCCGCCCAGTCCAACGAAAAAATGCAACCCCAGGGCGGCAAGAACCAGCGCAGTCAGGACGGCATGAAGGCCGGCCCGAAGGGCGAAAAATCCGCCCAGGACAACAACATGAAGAGCGAACAGCCCAAGGGACAGCCCAAGGGCATGAGCGCGCAGACCGATGAAAAGGGTTCGGCCGGCAAGGACATGAAAGCCGAAGGACGCGATGGCAACATGAACGCCGACTCCAAGGGCGCAGCCGAGGGCAAATCGCAAACCGTTGGGCAGGCGGGCGCCGGCGGAAAGCTTTCAAGCGAGCAGCGCACCAAGATCGGCACCGTCATCCGAAGCCAGCACGTTCAGCCGGTCACCAACGTGAATTTCTCGATTTCGGTCGGCACCCGTGTGCCGCGCGAAATGTCGTTCCACCCGTTGCCGCCGGAAGTCGTGACGTATTATCCGGAATGGCGCGGTTATGAGTTCATCCTGGTCAACGAACAGATCATCGTGGTGGATCCCCGGACGTTTGAGATCGTGGCGGTCATCGACGCCTGACTCCGGCGGCGGCGGCGCGACTGGGGCGGGCAGCGATGCCCGCCCTCTCGCATGGGCCTGTGGCCGACCGGGCGCCGGTCGCGGCACAAAGGCCGGACCATCAGATGCGGGGGACGTTGGAGGTTCGGCCTTATCGTTTCTGAGCAGCTTCTTTTTTCATAATCGCGATATACCGGTCAGTCTGATTGGCGAGCATGTTCCAGCTACGGGTGAGGCTGGTCAGGATCGTGGCCTCGGCTCCGCTCTGCGATAAAAGCATGAGTCGATGACATTCCGCTGCCTGAGTTCGGCAGCGATCTGCGTGGTCCATGACGGGTCCTTTCATGAGGGTTTTTTGCGGCCGATACTGCGGATGATGACCGAAAGGCGGTGGGTGAAGCTTTTGGCCCACTTGTCCTCGCGCCCAGGGATACTCTGGATATCCTGCTCTTGCGGTTCGTCTTCCAAAACTTGGAGCCGGCGCCTGATCAAGATACGTTCCGGGGTTGTCATCTCGTCAAACAACTTCAATTTCAGAAATCTCGGCGTCGGCACCCGCGGCCAAATTCGCCATCATGCGCCACTCGATGGCGAATACTTCCCAATCCTGTTTCGACCTTTGACCTAAAGCGTCCTGGTTGAGCGTCATGGCGATGTCCCCTTGTTGGTGGCAGGGAAACAAACTAGCTACCTGCACTAGTGTTCCAAATAAACAACAACCAATCCGGGAATAACGGCAACTCATTGTTTGGACTAATAATTTCCTGACCCGCATCGTTCACGAAGAGGAGTTCCAATTGGGAACAAAAGTGAGCATTTGAATGCAGTTGGAGGTAGCGCGTTAGCCACGTCTTGAATTTTCCGGGCGGCATTAACTTAACAAAGTGTGGAGGCGCGGTACAGGAATCGGACCATTACAATGACTGGTCCGCGATGTTTCGAGTCCTCACCTGCCTGACAACCGAACATGATCGCCGCCTTGTGGCGCTCGCGGTTCTGGTGAGTCTCCTGGCGAGTGGAGTTGCGATCAGTCTGTTTCACCGCGCCCGGGCAACCGAGGGACGCGCCCGACTGGTTTGGCTGAGTCTGGATGCTGCGGCCGGCGGCTGCGGGATCTGGGCTACCCACTTCATCGGGATGCTCGCATACCAACCGGACGTCGGTGCCGGATATAACCTTGGCTTGACGATCCTGTCTCTGATCTTCGCTGTAATCATCAGCGGCGTCGGTCTCGGCACGGCCCTGCGCGACGGCTCGCCACGGGCCGCGGCCGTTGGCGGGGCGGTAGTCGGCGTCGGTATCGCAGCGATGCACTACACGGGCATGCTGGCATTGGAACTTCCGGACCAGATCACGTGGTCGCTGGATTTCGTGGTTGCCTCGCTCGCGCTGGGCGGCATGTTCGGGGCTTTGGCACTCCTCGTCGCCTCGCGGCGCGACGATTTATGGCATTCATTGGCGGCATCCGTCTTGCTCACTGTCGCGATCCTGTCTCTTCACTTTACGGCGATGGCCGGTGTGGTCCTGCTTCCCGATCCGACGCGCCATGTTGATGCGATTTCTCTCTCGCCGTTCTCTCTGTCGCTCGTCGTTGCCGCGGCCGCAGCGATTATTCTGGGCCTCTGTCTCGTTGCGGCTCTGAGTGATCGCCGTTCGAAGGACAAGCTGCGTCAACAGAAAATATTGCTCGACGCTGCGCTGGAAAACATGTCCCAGGGACTTTGCATGTTCGACGCCGAAGGCTGCGCGATCCTGTTTAACGAGCGCTATATCCAGATGATGGGATCGTCAGCGGTTTTGTTGAAGGGCCAGTGCCTGCTCGATCTGTTCAGGCTGCGAAAGGCTTCGGGGGAGTTCGCCGGCGACCCCGAAGAGCTTTTCGCGGAGGTGATGGCGCGCATTCGCGCAGGCAAACCCAGCACCAAGATCATGCAATCCTCGTCGGAACGCGTACTGCGCGTGGCGGAACAACCGATGCAAGGGGGTGGCTGGGTTGCCACCTTCGAAGACATCACCGAATGGCAAAAGGCTCAGGCGCAGATTTCCCATATGGCGCGCCACGATGCCTTGACCAATCTGCCCAACCGCACATTATTCCGCGAACAGCTTGAACAGGCGCTGCGACGCGCGAAGCGAACCGACCATATCGCCGTGCTCTGCCTCGATCTCGATCAGTTCAAGGGTATCAACGATTCCCTCGGTCATCCGATTGGCGACGAACTGCTAAAGGAGGTCGCGGGCCGCCTGACTGACTGCCTACGCGAGGGCGACACCGTTTGCAGATTGGGAGGCGACGAATTTGCGATTGTTCAGGTAGGTAGCGATCCCCAGACATCGCCAACGAACCTTGCAAGTCGCCTTATCAAGGTAGTCAGCGCGCCTTACGATATCCAAGGTCACCAAATCACCATCGGCCTGAGCATTGGAATTGCAGTAGCCCCCGATGATGGAAGCGACCCCGACCAACTATTAAAGAATGCGGATCTGGCTTTATATCGGGCTAAAGAAGACGGCCGGGGAATTTTTCACTTCTTCGAGGTCGGGATGGATGCCCGGGCTCAGGCGCGCCGCTTGCTGGAAATGGACCTTCGCGGGGCGCTCTTGCGGAGCGAGTTCCTGGTTTACTATCAGCCGATTCAGGACCTGAAGGCTGACCGTATCGTTGGCTTCGAGGCATTGGTTCGATGGAATCATCCGTTGCGAGGCATGATTGCCCCGCTGAATTTCATACCGGTTGCCGAAGAGACAGGCTTGATTGTGCCGCTTGGAGACTGGGTTTTGCGGACAGCATGTAGCGACGCGGCCGGATGGTCGCAGGATGTTTGCGTAGCGGTAAATCTGTCGCCCGCACAATTCAAGAGTCGCAACCTCGTGCCATCGGTCGTTTCGGCACTGGAAGTTTCGGGTCTGCCGGCCTGCCGCCTGGAGCTTGAGATCACCGAGTCAGTCCTCCTGCAAGACAGCGACGCGACGCTGGCGACCTTGCACAAGCTCCGCGCGTTAGGCGTTCGAATCTCGATGGACGATTTTGGCACCGGGTATTCCTCTCTGAGTTACCTCCGCAGCTTTCCGTTCGACAAGATCAAGATCGACCGTTCCTTTGTCAGCGAACTTGTAAACCGCGATGACTCCATGGCCATTGTCCGTGCGGTTACAGGTCTTGGAAAGAGCCTGGGCATCTCGACAACGGCCGAGGGAGTTGAGACCAAAGAACAGCTGGCTCTTCTCCGCCTGGAGGGTTGCACCGAGGTGCAGGGTTATCTTTTCAGTCCGCCGCGTCCAGCGAAAGATGTTGAAAGCATGCTGTCAGCGGGCCGGCCACGCCTCGTGGCGAAAGACAGCCGAAGCGATCCCAGCCGCCAGACGCGCAACTCGGCCTGATACGCAGATCGATACGGAGGACGGTGGCGCGCCGAAGTCCGTTCCGGAACGCTCGCGTCAGTTTGACGATGTTCGAATCATTTTCGCCGTTCCCGCCCCCGCTTGCTTCGAGGCCCGAATCCGTTCCGTGACGCTTACGTTACGGATTGATCAGTCGATACCGTGAACGCAGGAAGACCCATCATAAAGGCGTCGATCGCCAGTTTGAAGCTTCCCTCATGGTCCAGCGGCTCCAAAAATGATGCCGCCATCTCGTTCAAGACAAAACCACGGATCAGGCTTCTGAGCATACGGAGTGCTTGTTGAGCCGGTTCGCCGTCAAGGCCAACTTCGGCAAACACGCAAAGTACAACAAGCGAAAGTTCATGGAATGCCTGTCGCCATTCCGGGCTATCGGTCGTCGGGGTTCGGAAGGTTGCCGCCGATAGGCCGGGATGTTCAAGCGCGTAGTTGCGCATGGCGTCGGCCATCGCGCGCAGTGCAGCCGGGCCGCTCTTGCCCTTGACGTCGCGTTCGATACGTCGCCGCAGTCCCAGGTATCCCTTCACAGCCAGAATGCGCCGCATTTCCGGTAGCGTCGCGACCTTATCGGCGAGATGAATCTCCATTTCGGCGATGAGGTCGGCGGCAATTCTCTTGTCCCAACTGGACGTGGACAACGAAAAGAGATCGTCAACTTTGATGTTGCCAGTGAGGGCAGTGTCGTGTGCGCTAACGGGGAGAGACATGTGTGTCTTTCTCGATCGAATGACGTGCGCCGGGCAGGATGAAAGGCCGGATCAAGGAAGCAGGAGACGTTGGACGTTCGGCCTCATCTTTTCCGAGCCGCCTCTTTTTTCATAATCGCGATATACCGGTCAGTCTGATTGGCGAGCATGTTCCAGCTACGGGTGAGGCTGGTTAGAATCGTGGCCTCGGCGCCGCTCTGCGACAGCAGCATGAGTCGATGACATTCCTCGGCCTGGGTTCGACAGCGAATTGCTGGGTCCAGTGCTTTTCCTTGTAATCTAGCCGGCTACACAATCTCAATGTCGGATTCAATGTCGGGTTTTTCGTCGTCTGCGACCTCCCCGGCCAGCAGATGCCACTCAATCGCGAGTTCGGTCCATTCTCTGCGACTGTTCGCATCAAGCGCTTGGTGTGCTCGCTGCTCACATAATATTGCCCGCGCTCGGTGCGCGTAAGATTTATGGATTCGTGCAGTCGGGTGATCCATCTCTGGGCTCCGCATATAGGCGGGAGCACGAGACTCTCTGTCACCGTTAACAGCCAGAATGGGCGGTGATGGCGCCGGTGTGCTCTGGTTGTGTGTTCACAAAGGGACCTTGAGGTGGCGCGGGTGCGGCACGATCGAACGGCTTCCCCAATCGCGGCCCGGAAATAGCCGCCAGAGAGGCCACCAACTGAGATGCCTATTTGAGCTGTTCGGCGCTGCCAGCCTCGAAATAAAGTTCCGGGCAACTGCGGCACCCTAATGCGCTGGTTTTGGAATCATGCGTCCATCCTGAATCTCGTAAGCGACGGCTTTCCCGCAATCGGCCTGGATAGCGCATTGAAGCCATACGACCGCCTGATCGATCCAATAATCGTAACGCGCCGGATCGGCTTGGGCTTGCTCACGACAGATTGCGGCCTGGGCCAGGCACTCTTCGCGCCGATACATCCCCATCCCGATCACCTCCACCTCAACCAAGCCTCGGTCACGGCGCTGTCGATGAGGTGCCGCTGAACCCCTCTGCATTCAGGGCAAGCAAACGTTCGCAGATCCTGGCCAGCGGTACCCGGCTCAATCGCCGTCAACTTCATTGGTGAACCGCAAGCCGTGCATTGGGGACCCTGGTTTTGTCTGTCGAGCATCGTATTGCTCCCTCACTTTGGCGCCCTGAGTTCACCGGCAAACCAGGCGGCTGCTTTCGGTCCAACGGGATCAGACGCAATGAGGCTTATCTCAACGCGATCGCATTTGGGGCATTCGAACAACCGGTATTCAAAACCAATAGGTCCTGAACTGACGCGCTCCAGCATCATCAGCGCTTGGCAGCGGGAACAGCGATGGCGTTGAATTGCGGGCAGTGGGATTGTGGCTGGGTAATCGGTCATCACATTGCACCTTCGGTCAGGGCGGGAGCGCAAGACTCTCAGTCACCGGATAGTTGCCAAGGGGCGCGACGGCGATGGAACAAACATGCGCCCCTAGTTCCGGTGTTGCAGTTCAATATTGCCCATTCACGAAAATTTCCCGGATCAGGAAACTGCCGAAATCAAAATAGCAAACCGCAAATCAGATACGGCGCACCCCTGCCCTGCACCGGGCTGGATCACGAATCCCGACTGGCCGAGGCTATCGGGGCTCACGGCCAATTTCACTTCGTTGAATAGGGAGATGCCGGGGGTCGACGCTCGACAGCGCCGCTGCACAGGCGCACGCTGCTGATTCGCCCATCTACCTTGGAGTTCCCAATGGAGCGCTACATCCACAAGCAGAATCTTGCTCACTACCGAAGGCTGTTGGCTGAGTCGGAACGTGATCCTGCGAGAAATGAGATTCAGCACAAATGGTTGTTAAAGTTGCTGGCCGATGAGGAAGCCGAAGACGCCAAGCCGCTGGAAAGTCGCCGTTGATTTGCTAACGGAAAGCCACGGTGAGCCGGACCGGTCGCAACCATGGACGGGATCGCCGAGTGCCTTTCGGCGTCGCAGCGAAAATGGGAGTGATGGTGTTGATCACGCGGTGTCTCGCTGCGCCAGCCAGCAAAAGCGCCGGCGAACGCCTGTAGAACGAAATCGGGAAACTGGAAGCGGGAAACGCCTGATATTGTTAACGTCGATCAAAACGAGCGGTTTCCTCAGGTTCCGCGTCACTTTTTGCGAATCGGATGAAGCATTTGAGGCAGGTCCAGGCGGGCCTAAAGGCTTCCCCTTGTGCTCTTTGTTACCTATAACCGCGCCACCCACCGCCATATTGCCGGGATCTGGATGGCCAAGACTCCTGCCGACAAGACATCTGCCGAGACGATTTACGTGCTCAACGGTCCGAACCTCAATTTGTTGGGGACACGCGAGCCCGAGACCTATGGCCATGCCAATCTCGCTGACGTCGAGAAACTTTGCGCGGCAACCGCCGCGCAATTCGGCCTCAAGGCCGATTGCAGGCAGTCCAATCACGAAGGCGAACTGATCGATTTCATCCATGAGGCCCATGCCAAGCAGGCAGCCGGGATTATCATCAATGCCGGCGGCTATTCGCACACCTCGATCGCGCTGCATGACGCGCTGGTGGCCGTGCGAATTCCGGCCGTCGAAGTGCACATCAGCAATATTCACGCCCGCGAGAATTTCCGTCATCACTCGTTCACCGCCAAGGCCGCTTTCGCAACGCTTTCCGGTTTCGGCATCGACGGCTACCGGCTCGCGATCAACGGACTTGCCGCCAGGATCGGCGCCAGGGCAAAAGCCTGACGCCGGTCACCAGACAGAAAGTTTCGGATCAAGAACATGGCGCGCCAGCCTGACGACACAACCACCGCAAAATTCAAAAGCAGCGACAGCGCGCTTATTCGCGAACTTGCATTGCTGCTTGACGAAACCGGTCTCACCGAGATCGAGATCGAACGCGCGGGCCTGCGGGTGCGGGTCGCGCGTAACATCAGCATCGCCGCATCGATGCCGGGGGGCTTTCAACCGGTCGCGGCTGCGCCTGGCACGGCGGCGGCCGATCTCGCCGATGTCGCCACGCACCCCGGCGTGGTGCCATCGCCGATGGTTGGCACGGCCTATTGGGCCTCCGAGCCCGGCGCCAAGCCTTTCATCGAGGTCGGCAGCAAGGTGTCGGTCGGACAAACGCTGCTGATCATCGAAGCGATGAAGACGATGAACCAGATTCCTTCGACGCGCGCGGGCACCGTGACCCAGATACTGGTCGAAGACGGCCAGCCGGTCGAATTTGGCGAGCCGCTGGTGATTATTGAATAGCAAACGCAACGTCATCCTTGAGGTGCGAGGGCCAACGCCCGAGCCTCGAAGGATGATTAGGCTGCCGTCGACGTTGTTCATCCTTCGAGGCGCGCAAGAAAGAGCGCGCACCTCAGGATGACGGAGTAAAGCAGACGATGTTCGACAAGATCCTGATAGCCAACCGCGGCGAAATCGCACTGCGCATCCTGCGCGCGTGCAAGGAACTTGGCATCGCCACCGTCGCGGTGCATTCCACCGCCGATGCCGACGCCATGCATGTGCGCCTTGCCGACGAGAGCGTCTGCATCGGGCCGCCGCCGTCCAAGGACAGCTATCTCAACGTGCCCGCCTTGCTGGCCGCCTGCGAGATCACCGGCGCGGATGCGGTGCACCCCGGCTATGGCTTTCTTTCGGAGAACGCCCGCTTTGCCGAAATCCTCGCCGATCACAACCTGCATTTCATCGGGCCCAAGGCCGAACACATTCGGCTGATGGGCGACAAGATCGAGGCCAAGAAGACCGCGAAGAAGCTCGGCATTCCGGTGGTGCCCGGCTCCGACGGCGGCGTCGGTCCTGAGGACGACGCGATGGCGATCGCGGAGGCGATCGGCTTTCCGGTGCTGGTCAAGGCGGCCTCCGGCGGCGGCGGACGCGGCATGAAGGTCGCCCAGACTGCCGACGACCTGATGCTGGCGCTGTCGACCGCCGCCAATGAGGCCAAATCGGCATTCGGCGATGCCTCGGTCTATCTTGAGAAATACCTGGAAAAGCCGCGCCACATCGAAATCCAGGTGCTTGGCGATGGCCGCGGCGGCGCGATCCATCTCGGCGAGCGCGATTGCTCGCTGCAGCGGCGTCATCAGAAAATCTGGGAGGAAGGCCCCTCGCCGGCGCTCGATGCCGCGGCGCGCGCCAAGATCGGGGCCACAGTGGCCAAGGCGATGCAGCAGATGAAATATCTCGGCGTCGGCACCGTGGAGTTCCTCTATGAGGAAGGCGAATTCTATTTCATCGAGATGAATACCCGTATCCAGGTCGAACATCCCGTCACCGAGATGATTACCGATATCGACCTCGTGCTGGAACAGATCCGGATCGCCGCCGGCGGCGATCTGCCGGTGACGCAGCAGGAAGTCGTTATCAACGGCCACTCCATCGAATGCCGCATCAACGCCGAAAACCCCGTGACCTTCCGGCCCTCGCCCGGCAAGATCCTGCAATACCACCCGCCCGGCGGCCTCGGCGTGCGAATCGATTCCGCCGTCTATCAGGGCTACGTCATTCCGCCTTACTACGACTCGCTGGTGGGCAAGCTGATCGTCCATGGCAAGACCCGCGCCGAATGCCTGATGCGGCTGCGCCGGGCGCTGGACGAAATGGTTGTGGAAGGCATCGAGACCACGCTGCCGCTGTTTCGGGCGCTGGTCCGCGAGCCCGACATTATCGATGGCGACTACCATATCCATTGGCTCGAGCAGTATCTGGCCGGCAAGGCCGCCGGCTAGGCGGCCGGCACTGGCGAAATAAATCGAACGCCTGGAACCAATGCACCGAACCGGCGTTCTGGTCGCTTGGGAAACTCTTGGGGGGATTGCTTGAATTCCGTTCGCTCATGACGCGAGGATTGCTGTGACGCCTGATGCCGCGCGCCGGCGCGCGATGGGCCAAATCCTGCTGCTTGCGGCGGGATTTTTGGTGTTGGTCGCGATCAGCGCCACATCGGTGATCCTCGTCGATCAGGCGCGCAAAGACAACGCCTGGGTCGTGCATACGGTCGAGGTCGAGAATCAGATTTCAACCTTGCTGCTGCAGGTCCGCCGCGCCGAAAGTGCTGCGCGCGGTTATCTTCTGACCTCCGACCCGCGGTTTCTTGCCGAACACCAAGCCACGGTGGCAACCATTCTTCCCGATGTCGACAAACTCGCCGCCGTGACCACGGACAATCCGGTTCAGATCGAGAACGCCAAACGGCTGCGCCCGCCGGTCGAGGCGCGGCTGCAGGAGTTTGCAAAGGCCATCGACTTCGTGAACCGCAACGACGTTGCCGGCGGCATCGCGATGCTGCGCGAAGCCGGCGCCGGCGAATCCGTTGAGCAGATCAATGAAATCGCCAGGGCAATGCGGACCGAAGAGGACAGGTTGTTTGCGTCGCGCACCGCGACCGCCGACCGCACGCAGCGGCTTGCCTCGATCGTGACGGTGGTCGGCTCCGGCCTCGTGGTCGCGCTGGCCGCGATCTCGATCTTTCTGGTGCGGCGCTCGGCGAGGGCGCGCGATCGTGCCGAAGCGCGGTTGCGCGACAACAACCTCAATCTGGAGGCCACGGTCGAAGAGCGCACCGCCGATCTTCGCGAAGCCAACAACGAAATCCAGCGCTTCGCATATATCGTCAGCCACGATCTGCGCTCGCCGCTGGTCAACATCATGGGTTTCACCAGCGAACTTGAGGAATTGCGCACCGACATCTTCAGGCGGATCGCAGCCCTCGGTCATGCGGCCGCCTCGACTTCCGCAGCACCGGTGGCGGCCGGCGAGATCGAGCCGGTCCTCGACAGCGCCGACCAGCAGCTCTCGCAGGATTTCACCGAGGCACTGGGATTCATCAAATCGTCGATCGCCAAGATGGACCGCCTGATCACCGCCATCCTCAACCTCACCCGCGAGGGACGGCGCGAATTCGTGCCGGTCAAGATCGATACCCGCGAACTGATCGAAGCCATTGTCACGACGGTGGCGCATCAGGCCTCGGAGGCCGAGGCCCAGATCCGCATCGAGCCGCTGCCGGACATCACCAGCGATCGCCTCGCGCTGGAGCAGATTTTCTCCAATTTGATCGACAATGCGCTTAAATATCTCAGGCCGGGGATTCCCGGTGACATCTCTATCCGGGGCCGGACCAAGCTGGGTTTTGCCATTTTCGAGGTCGCTGACAACGGCCGCGGCATCGATCCCAAGGACCATCAGCGGATTTTTGACCTTTTCCGCCGCGCCGGCGCCCAAGACAGGCCGGGACAGGGAATCGGCCTCGCGCATGTTCGCGCGCTGGTGCGGCGGCTCGGTGGTACCATGTCGGTATCATCGGAACTTCACAACGGCAGCACATTCACGATAACACTGCCCATCAGCTGGGCCGCCAGTAACCGGAACAGAGATACATGAGTAAGCCAGTCACCATCATCATGATCGAGGACGACGAGGGACACGCTCGCCTGATCGAGCGAAACATCCGCCGCTCCGGCGTCAACAACGACATCCTGCCGTTCACCAACGGTACCGCCGCGGTGAACTACCTGTTCGGCGGAGATGGCAGCGGCGTCGATCACCAGGGCCAGGCGTTGCTGATCCTGCTCGATCTCAATCTGCCCGACATGACCGGCATCGACATCTTGCGGCGAGTCAAGGAAAACAAATATCTGAGATGTGCGCCGGTCGTGGTGCTCACCACCACCGACGATTCCCACGAAATCAAGCGCTGCTATGAACTCGGCTGCAATGTCTACATCACCAAACCGGTGAACTACGAAAGCTTCGCCAACGCCATTCGCCAGCTCGGGCTGTTCTTCTCCGTAATTCAGGTGCCGCAGACCGAAACATGACCGCTGCCTTGCCCACGCTGCTCTATATCGACGACGACGAGGCGCTGGCCCGGCTGGTCGATCGCGGCCTGACGCGGCTCGGCTTCAATGTCATCCATGCCGCGAGCGGCAGGATCGGGCTCGATCGCCTGCAGCAGGGTGGCATCGACGTCATCGCACTCGATCAATACATGCCCGGGTTCGACGGCCTCGAAACCCTTGAGCGGATATTGGCGATCGGCAATGCGCCGCCGGTGGTGTTCGTCACTGCGTCGCAGGACTCCAGCATCGCCGTCACCGCCTTGAAGGCCGGCGCCGCCGACTATCTGGTCAAGGATATGCAGGGCGATTTCATTCCGCTGCTTCAGGTCGCCGTCAACGGCGCGCTGCGGCAGGCGCAGATTCAAAAAGCCCGCGACGACGCCGAGGCCGAGGTCCACGCCTCGCGCGACCGTTATGCCGCGCTCGCCGCCGAGCGCGAGGTCCTGCTGCGCGAGGTCAACCATCGCGTCGGAAACAGTTTGCAGATCATCGCGTCGCTGCTGCACCTGCAGGCCAGTTCAAGCACCCAGGACGACGTCAAGGTCGCGCTGACCAATGCGATGGGGCGGGTCGCCGCCGTCGCCCAGGTTCACCGCCGGCTTTACACGTCGCACGACCTCAAAAGCGTGCTGCTGAACCAGTATCTCGATGCCCTGCTCGAGGATCTCAGGAGATCGGCGGAGGGCAACAGGATGTCGCGGCTGACTTTGAAGGCCGAGGCGGTCGAGATCGATCCCGACCGGGCGGTGGCAATCGGCATCATCGTCAACGAACTGGTGATGAACGCCGTCAAATACGCCTACCCCGACGGCGCCGGGCCGATTCACGTCGACCTCCGTGCCCAGGACGACAATCTCATGTTGTCGATTGCCGATGACGGCGTCGGCCTCAACGTCAAGACCGACCCGCGTTCCACCGGGATGGGGCAGCGCATCGTCACCGCCATGGCGTCCAAGCTCGAAGCCAGCGTCGAGCGCGATCCGACCCATGCCGGCACCCGGATCGTGCTCCGGTTCGGCCGCGTCAACGCGCCCCCAGCCCCAACCAGGCCGGCGACCGCGACCGCAAACTAGAAAACCCGTCAAAAGGGGGAACTAGAGCCTCGAATCCGATCGGCGCTGAGCCACGGCTCGTCTTTCTCGGTGACCCTGCTATTCTGGCGCGCATGACCTCGCGCGACTCCGTCTCTTCCGCCATCACGCCCGACGTGCTGCTGCGCGCCTATGCCTGCGGTATCTTCCCGATGGCCGAGAGCGCCGACGATCCGACCCTGTTCTGGGTCGAACCCGAAATGCGCGGCGTGATTCCGCTCGATGGCTTTCGGGTTTCGTCGCGGCTGGCACGCACCGTGCGCTCCGATGCCTTCACCGTCACGGTCGATACGGCCTTCAAGGCGGTCATCGCCGGCTGCGCCGCGCCGCAGCCCGGCCGTAACGACACCTGGATCAACGCGCGCATCCGCGACCTCTATATCGGGCTTCACGAACTCGGACATGGCCACAGCGTCGAGGTCTGGGAAACGGACGAACTGGTCGGCGGCCTGTATGGGGTCAGCCTTGGCCGCGCCTTCTTCGGTGAAAGCATGTTTCATCGCGCCCGCGACGCCTCGAAGGTCGCACTGGTGCATCTGGTGGCGCGGCTGATTACCGGCGGCTTTGCACTGCTCGACACCCAATATGTGACCGAGCATTTGCGCAGCTTCGGTGCCGTCGAGATCCCGCGGCGGCGCTATCGCGCGCTGCTCGATGCGGCGATCAAGGGCGAGGCGGATTTTCAGAAATTGCCGGTCGATCGACCGGTCAGCGGCGCACGGGCGCTCGAGATTATCGCCGGGCGCGGATGAAGCGTCGTCGTGTCCCCGGACGCGGCGCAGTGGCGCCGCGCCGTGTCCGGGCGCCTCGCTATTGCCCGAAAAGCCCGAACAGGCCGCCGCCGGACTGCTGCGGCGGTGGCTGCGGGGATGGCTGCTGTTGGGTCTGCTGCTGCGGCGGCGGCGGGCGTGGGACTGCCTGCCTGGGCGGGGTTCGCCTCTGGACCGGCGGTGGCGGCGGCGGCGCCGGTTTCGGCGGATCGGGCTGCGCCATCACGACGGTGGCATCGGGAGCTTTGCAGTCGGTCAGCCAGATATCGTAGATCGGATGTTCGACGCCGTGCAGGCCGGGGCTGGCCGCGAACATCCAGCCCGAAAAAATCCGCTTCACCTCGCCCTGCAGCGTGATCTCGTCGACCTCGACGAAGGCGTCGGTGTTGGCGGCCTCGGTTGCCGGGCGCGTGTAGCAGGCGTCGGTCTTGACCCGCAATGCGCCGAACTGGACGGTTTCGCCGATATCCTCATCGAAATTGATGATGCGCCCGGTGATCTTGTCGAGGCCGGAAAAACTGGCTTTCTTGTTGACGATTTTCTGCGCCGGCGGTTCGGAAACAACTTCGTCGCCGGGCTGCAGCGTCGGCGGCGATTGCGGCACGCCCTTGGGCTGGCGTTGCCCGGGCGGCGAATTAGGGGCCGAGGGTGCTACCGCGACGCCCTGGTTGGGCGGCGGCGGCGTCACCGCGATGCTCGGCGGGGTATTCTGCGGAACCACGGTGGTACCGGGCGGCGGCGCCAAAGGTTGCGATTGCACCGCTCCCGGTGGGGGTGCGCCCTGCCCCGGCGGCAGCGGACGGTTGGGCGTCGGCAACAGGCGGCCCTGCGGCAGCTCCGGCACTTCCTCCTCGTCGTCGGATTGCGGACCGCCACGGGGAATACTGCCGGGCGGACGCGGCGCGGGATCGGAAAAGATATTGCCGATCTGCGCCCGCGCGGGCGGCGCAAACGCGATCGTCGCAGCGGCCATGAAAGCCACAAAACCGGTCAGGACAATGGTTCGAGACATCTCGCGCGGCTTTAAAAGGCGAATCGGGCTGACGCCATTGTACATTCTATGAGCCGCCCACACGGCACCGGTTAACACGCCGAATACGGCGGGGAAAGGGCGACTTGCCGCCCGTTCCGGCCGGTAAGTGTCCCAATCCCGACGTTCGCTCGTTGTCGCAGCCCGTCATGGCGAACTTCCGAAATGAGGGACGCCGCATGCACTAGCCAGCCCACGTCACAAATGGAATAGTCTGTCCGATCAAAAGGCGCGCCTCGCGCGCCGAACCATGAAATCCGGGACAACCGGACAAGCCCCAGGGAAAAACCCATCATATGGCCGATCGAATTCGTCTGGATGGCAGGATCGCCGTCGTCACCGGCGCCGCAGGCGTCATCGGCACGGCGACCCTGCGGCTGTTGGCCGAGCGCGGCGCGCGCATCGTCGCGGTCGACTGCAAACAGCAGGAACTGCAGGCCGCGATCAAGGATCTGCCGGCCTCGGCGCAGGCGCTGGCCGTCACCGCCGACGTCACCCGCGAGGACGAGGTCGCCGAATATGTCCGCGCCTCCATCGACAAGTTCGGCGCTATCGATGCGTTCTACAACAATGCCGGCATCGAGGGCGACATCGCGCCGATCACGAAATATTCGCTGGAGAGTTTTCGCCGCGTGCTCGACGTCAACGTGGTCGGGGTCTTTCTCGGCATGAAGCACGTGCTGCCGGTGATGCTCAAACAGAACAAGGGCAGCATCATCAACACCGCATCGATCGCCGGCCTGATCGGCTCCCCTCATATCGCGGTGTACAGCGCCAGCAAGCATGCCGTGATCGGGTTGACCAAAAGCGCCGCGCAGGAATGCGCCAAGACCCGCGTGCGCGTGAACTGCGTCTGCCCCGGCCTGATCGAGAGCCGGATGCTGAGCGCGATCCTCGACGGCCGCAGTTCCGGCAAAACGCCGGTTCCCGATGAGCGGACCGTGGAGCGGATTCCGGCGCGCCGGCTCGGACTTGCGTCTGAAGTCGCCTCCATCGTCGCGTTCCTTGCCTCCGACGAAGCGAGCTACGTCTCCGGCTCGGCCTACACCGTCGACGGCGGACGCACCGCGGCTTAGGTAACGACCGGGCTAAAGTTTCAACATCGACAGGACCCCTCATCATGCCCGTGACCCTCGATCCCGATGCCGCCGCCGTGTTCAAGGCGTTCCAGGACGCCGGCCGTCCAGCTTACGAATCGGTCTCGCCCGCCGAAGCACGCGAATTCTATTTGCAGGCCCGCCTCGCCACCAATCCCGAACCGCCGGAGCTCAAATCGGTCGAACCGCTCGCAATCCCCTCGCCCGCCGGGCCGATCCCCGCGCGCATCTACACGCCGATCAAGCTTCGGAAAACCAACGACCTCGCGCCGTGCCTGGTTTTCTTTCATGGCGGCGGCTGGGTTATCGGCGATCTCGATTCCCATGACGCGGTGTGCCGCAAGCTCGCCGATGAAGGCCAACTCATCGTGATCTCGGTCGATTATCGTCTGGCGCCCGAGCACAAATTTCCCGCCGCCGTGGATGATGCGTTCGCCGCGACGAAATGGATCGCCGACCATGCCACACAGTTCGGCATCGACGCCTCGCGGCTCTCGGTCGGCGGCGACAGCGCCGGCGGCAATCTTGCCGCGGTGGTCGCGATATCGGCGCGCGACGGCAACGGCCCGGCGATCGCGGGACAGGTGCTGATCTATCCGGCTGTCGACTTTGCGATGACGCATCCCTCGCACAGCGAGCCGGAGACCAGCATCCTGCTGACGCATTCGGTCATCCGGTGGTTTCGCGATCATTACCTGAACGGCGCGGCTGATGTTCACGACTGGCGCGCCTCGCCGGCGCGCGCCGGGACGCTGGCCGGACTGCCGCCGGCCTACGTTCTGACCGCCGGCGCCGATCCGTTGCGCGACGAAGGCGACGAATATGCAACGCGCCTGAAACAAGCCGGCGTTGCCGTGACCTACCGGACCTATCCGGGCCAATTCCACGGCTTCTTCACCATGGGCAGGTTGCTGCCGCAGGCCAATGTCGCCGCCAGCGACATCGGCGCGTGGCTGCGGGCGTTGAACTAGGCTATCTCTTTCGCTTTCGGCGGAAGGGAAAGGTGCCAAATTGGAAACGTCCGCCTCCCTTGAGATCGCCAAGCATACGCTGCTCGCATTCGGTCTCATTCTGGCGATCGGCACCGTTGCCGCGCTGCTGGCGCAGAAACTCCGCGTTCCCGATGTCGCGGTGTTTCTGGTCGCCGGTATCGCGATTGGCCCGCAGGCGCTGGACCTCATTCAGATCAACGCAGATTCGGCGCTGAACCAGATCATTCTGTTGTTCGGTGCCAGCTACATCCTGTTCGACGGCGGTGCGGCGCTGCGAATAGAAGTCCTGAAGAAGGTCTGGATCACCATCGTCATCATCGCCACCGTCGGCGTGTTGATCACCGCCGGCATCGTCGCGCTTGCCGCTCATGTCATTCTGGGCGCCACGCCGATCGTGGCTCTGCTTTTAGGCGCGACCATCGCCTCGACCGATCCGGCAACGCTGGTGCCGATCTTCCGCCAGGTCCGGATCAGGGATCGGGTGGCGCAGACCGTCACCAGCGAGTCCGCATTCAACGACCCGATGGCGGCGATCCTGACCTTCAGCGTGCTGGCGGCGGCGACGGGAAGCGGCGAGTTCTCGGTGATGGGCGCGATCCTCGACCTGCTCAAGCAATCCGCGATCGGGATTGTCGCCGGCATCGCGCTCGGATACCTCGCCGCGCTGTTTATCGCCCACGAGAGATGGGCCTTCCTCGCCGAATACGCGCCGGTCGTGACGCTGGTCGCGATGATCGGCGCCTATTTCGCCGCCGACGGCCTGCAGGCCAGCGGCTTCATGGCGGTTTTCATCTTCGGCATCGTGCTCGGCAACAAGGAAAAGTTCGGCTTCCGGATGGAGGCCGGCGAGTCGCAAAAGCTCGACGAATTTGTCCTGACTACCGCCTTCATCATGCGGTTGTTTATTTTCATCCTGCTCGGCGCCCAGGTCGATTTCACATTGATGGGCCGATATGGGCTCGGCGGCGTCGCCGTCGTCACCGTCCTGATGCTGGTGGCGCGGCCAGTGACAGTGTTCCTGTGCGCGTGGCCGGACCGTCGTGCGCGCTGGAGCTTGCGCGAGCTGCTGTTCATGTGCTGGACGCGCGAGACCGGCGCCATTCCGGCGGCGCTTGCCGGCCTGATGCTGGGCCTGAAGGCTCCCGGCGCCCAGATGATCGCCTCGGTCACCTT
>Ga0182030_10001492_pt1 | contig 48273 bp, 41 predicted proteins | sample 812S3MmetaG_FD_121299 | JGI IMG/M metagenome (GOLD analysis project Ga0182030, IMG submission 121299) | Permafrost microbial communities from Stordalen Mire, Sweden - 812S3M metaG (Illumina Assembly) | ecosystem: Environmental > Terrestrial > Soil > Wetlands > Permafrost | place: Sweden... | reverse complement strand
TTCGCCGCGCGACAGCATGGATCTCGGCTCCTTCATGCGTCAGTTGCGACCCGAAGTCGCGGTGCTGTGGATCGGGCTCGGCAGCAATCTGTTGGTGCGCGACGGCGGCATCCGCGGCGCGGTGGTATCGACGGCCGGTGCGCTCGGCGTCATCGAGCGCAAGAGCGCCAATGTCATCCGCGTCGAGGCGGGGGTGGCATGTGCACGCATTGCCAAGCAATGCGTCAAGTGGGGCTTGGGACCGGCGGAATTTCTGGCGGGCATACCCGGCACCATGGGCGGCGCACTGGCGATGAACGCCGGCGCGTGGGGCGGAGAGACCTGGCGCCACGTGATCGAGCTCGAAGTGCTCGACCGGCGCGGTGCGCGCCACATCCGTACGCCCGAGGATTACGAGGTGAGCTACCGTCACGTGAAGGGACCCGAGAATGAGTGGTTCCTCGCTGCGCAATTGCAATTCGAGCGCAAGCCCGGCACCAACGCCGAAGCGATCCGCGAGCTGCTGGAGAAGCGCAAGGAAACCCAGCCCATCGGCGAATGGAGCTGCGGTTCGGTGTTCATCAATCCGCGGAGCGATCATGCGGCGCGCCTGATCGAGAGCGCGGGTCTTAAGGGCTATCGCATCGGCGATGCGTCGGTATCCACCAAGCACGCCAATTTCATCATCAACCACGGTGCGGCGCGCGCCGCAGACATCGAAGCCTTGATCCAGCACGTGCAGCAGACCGTGTCGCAGGTGCATGGCATCGAACTGCACACGGAAGTGCGCATCGTCGGAGCGCCCCTGTGACGCTGCTCAATCTGCAGGGCGCTGCGCGCCGCACCAAAAATGCCGCCGATTTCGGCAAGACGGCGGTGCTGTACGGCGGCGACTCGAGCGAGCGCGATATCTCTCTGTTGTCAGGACACGCCGTGCTCGCGGCGCTCCAGCGCCGCGGCGTCGATGCACATGGCTTCGACCCGCAGGAGCGCCCACTGCAGGAGTTGGTGAGCGAGGGCTTCGCGCGCGCGTGGATCGCGTTGCATGGTCCCGGCGGCGAAGACGGCGCCATGCAAGGGGCGCTGGAGTGGCTGGGCGTGCCCTACACCGGCAGCGGCGTGCTTGCCTCGGCGCTGACCATGGACAAGCTCAAGACCAAGCGCGTGGTGGTGGGCGCTGGCTACAGCGCGCCGGAGTATGCCGTGCTGTCGAGTGCCGCCGACCTGCCCGGCGCGCTCAAGCGCATCGGCCTGCCAATGATGGTGAAGCCCGCTTCGCAGGGCTCGAGCGTCGGCATCACCAAGGTCAAGAGCGCCGAGGAGCTGCCGCGGGCTTTCGCCGACGCGCATGCCATCGATTCCATTGTGTTCGCCGAGACCTTCGTGACCGGCGATGAGTTTACGGTGGGCGTACTGCAGGATCAGGCGCTGCCCTCGATCCGCATCCAACCGGCCACCGAGTTCTACGACTATCAAGCCAAGTACTTCCGCAACGACACGCAATATCACTGCCCGAGCGGTCTGACCCCGCATGCCGAGGCGGAATTGCAGGCGGCGGCGCTGGCTACTTTCAAGGTCACCGACTGCTTCGGCTGGGGACGCGTGGATTTCATGCGCGACCGCCGCAGCGAGAAGTTTTATTTCATCGAGATCAATACCACGCCGGGCATGACCGATCACAGCCTGGTGCCGATGGCCGCGCGCCAGGCAGGCATCGACTTCGAGGAACTGGTGTGGCGCGTGTTGGAATCGAGCTTCGCGAGACAGCGCAAATGAACCTGAGCGGGCTGATACGGCGCAATCGCTTCAAACCGAAAAACAAACCGAAGCCGGAGCAAGGCGGCTGGCAATCGGTGGCGTTGTTCGGGCACTGGCGCCGCTACGCGCGCCGCGGCGCGCTGCTGCTGCTGATCTTGGGCGCGCTGGCCGCGCTCCTGTGGGGCTTGGACCGGCCGGTGCGGGTGGTCTCGATCGACGGCAGCTTTCAGCGTGTGTCGCCGGGGCAGATCGAGACGGCCGTGGCGCCGTTTGCGCGCGAAGGCTTCATGTCGGCGAATCTCGCCGACATTCAGCGCGCGGTCGAGGCGCTGCCCTGGGTGGATCACGCGCGCATTGCGCGACATTGGCCCAACAGCCTGCATGTGACGGTGACCGAACAGACGCCGGCCGCGCGCTGGGGCGAGGCGGGGCTGCTCAACACGCGCGGCGAGCTGTTCGTTCGCGAAGCCACTCATGTGCCGGCGGAACTGCCGCGCTTGAGCGGGCCGGATGGCACCGAGTCGCAGGTGGCGCAGCGCTACCTCTCGGTGCAAGGCCGCATGCTGGAAATAGGCATGCGCATCGCGGCACTGCGCCTCGATGAGCGCGGCGCATGGGAGATGGACCTCGACAGCGGCGTGACGGTGCGTTTGGGAAGGCGCGATGTCGAGGAGCGCATCGACCGCTTCATCAAGACCACCTCGCAGGTCATCGCGCATCGCTTGGCCGAGATCACTTACGTCGACATGCGCTATTCGAACGGCTTCGCCATCGGCTGGCGCAATCAGGGTACGCCGGCTTCGGTGCCGCCGAAACGCGCCGACGACGCCGACGCATAAGGAAATCTAGAAATACACATGGCAAAGCGTTCGGATAGAAATCTTTTGGTGGGCCTGGACATAGGCACCAGCAAAGTCGTGGCCATCGTCGGAGAGGTCAAGTCAGACGGCGTGCTCGAGATCATCGGCATCGGCAGCCACCCCTCGCGCGGGCTGAAGAAGGGCGTGGTGGTGAACATCGAATCGACGGTGCAGTCCATTCAGCGTGCGGTCGAGGAAGCCGAGCTCATGGCGGGCTGCGAGATCCATTCGGTGTACGCCGGCATCGCCGGCAGCCACGTGCGCAGCCTCAATTCGCACGGCATCGTCGCCATCAAGGACAAGGAAGTGGTGCAGGGCGACGTGGAACGCGTCATCGATGCCGCCAAGGCGGTGGCGATTCCCGCCGACCAGAAGATTTTGCACGTGCTGCCGCAGGAATACATCATCGATGCACAGGAGGGCATCCGCGATCCCATCGGCATGTCCGGCGTGCGTCTCGAGGCCAAGGTGCACATCGTCACCGGCGCGGACAGCGCGGCCCAGAACATCGTCAAGTGCGTGCAACGTTGCGGCTTGAGCGTGGACGACATCGTGCTCGAGCAACTGGCGTCGAGTTATGCCGTGCTCACCGAAGATGAAAAGGATCTCGGCGTGTGCGTCGTGGACATTGGCGGCGGCACCACCGACATCGCAGTGTTCGGCGGCGGCGCGATCCGCCACACGGCCGTGATCCCCATCGCCGGCGATCAGGTGACCAACGACATCGCCGTGTCGATGCGCACGCCGACGCAGTACGCCGAGGACATCAAGATCAAGTACGCCTGCGCGTTGTCGCAGCTGGCGAACCCCGACGAGACCATCGAAGTGCCAAGCGTCGGCGACCGGCCGCCGCGGCGCCTGGCGCGCCAGACCTTGGCCGAGATCGTCGAACCGCGTTACGAGGAATTGTTCGGACTGGTGCGCGACGAGCTGCGCCGCGCCGGCTTGGAGGAGCAGGTGGCCACCGGCATCGTGCTCACGGGCGGTAGTTCCAAGATGGAAGGCGCCGTCGAACTGGCGGAAGAAGTTTTTCACATGCCGGTGCGCCTGGGCGTGCCGCAGTACGTGAGCGGCCTGGCCGAGGTGGTCAGCAATCCGATTCATGCCACCGGCGTAGGTTTGCTGCTCTACGCCAAGAGCAATCTCGATGCACAACGCGACGAGCCGCCGCTGCTGGCGGGCGGCGTAAAGAATTTGTTGGAGCGCATGAAGGCCTGGTTTCAGGGTAATTTTTAAAACACGACGAGGAGTACTGGAATGTTCGAATTGATGGATACATATAGTCAGAGCGCCATCATCAAGGTGCTGGGCGTGGGCGGCGGCGGCGGCAATGCCGTCTCGCACATGGTCCAAGCCGGCCTCGAAGGTGTGGATTTCATTTGCATCAACACCGATGCGCAAGCGCTGAAGCACTCCAAGGTGCGCACCGCGCTGCAGATCGGCTGCAACATCACCAAGGGGTTGGGCGCAGGCGCCGATCCCGAGGTTGGCCGTCAAGCGGCGATGGAGGACCGCGACCGCATCATCGAACTCATCGAGGGTTGCGACATGCTGTTCATCACCGCCGGCATGGGCGGGGGCACCGGCACCGGCGCGGCGCCGGTGGTGGCTCAGGTCGCCAAGGAGCTCGGCATTCTGACCGTGGCGGTGGTGACGCGTCCGTTCGAGATGGAAGGCAACAAGCGCTCGCGCGTCGCCGATCAAGGCATGCTCGAGTTGTCGAAATACTGCGACTCGTTGATCACCATTCCGAATCAGAAGTTGCTGTCCGTGCTGGGCAGCAGCACCACGTTGCTCGATGCCTTCAAGGCGGCGAACACCGTGCTGCAAGGCGCAGTGCAAGGCATCGCCGAATTGATCACCCGCCCGGGTCTGATCAACGTCGACTTCGCCGACGTGCGCACCGTGATGTCGGAAACCGGCATGGCCATGATGGGTTCGGGCAGCGCGGCGGGCGACGATCGCGCACGCGAAGCCGCCGAGGCCGCCATCTCCAGTCCGTTGCTCGAGGACATCAACCTGTCGGGTGCGCATGGCATTTTGGTCAATGTCACCGCCGGCATGGATTTGTCCATCGGTGAATTCCAAGAAGTGGGCAATGTCATCAAGCAGTTCGCGTCCGATGACGCCACCGTGGTGGTGGGTACGGTGATCGATCCGGAAATGGCGAATCAGATTCGCGTGACCGTGGTGGCCACGGGCCTCGGCAAGCCGGTGGCGCGCTCTGCGCCACAGCCGGTCGCTGCCGCGAGCATCGTGCCGCCGCTCACCATGCGGGTTGTGCGACCCAAATCACCGTTGGCGCCGACCGACTACGCCATGCTGGACAAGCCCACGGTGCAACGCCAGCGCGCCGTAGGAGACGGGCTACGCAGCGATCCGGATTCGGAAGACTTGTTGGATATTCCGGCGTTCTTGCGCAGACAAGCGGACTAGTTCAGCCGATTTTCGATATTCCAGATATTGGCGCCCTCAAGTGCAAAGAAGCCTTAAGGGCGCCGGTTTTGGCATTGTTGAGGGCGCGGGAACGCGCTTAGAACTCAAGCGCCTCTGACGCGGTCGAAAGGCCTGTGATACCTTTGCCACCCTATACGTCCGATGTAACGTAATGCTGAATCAAAGAACAATAAAGAACACCATTCGCGCCACGGGGGTGGGGCTACATACAGGCAAGAAGGTCCTGATGACGCTGAAACCCGCGCTGCCCGATACCGGCATCGTATTTCGACGCACCGACTTGGATGTACCTGTCGATATCCGTGCGCAAGCGGCCAATGTCGGCGATACCATGATGGGAACCACCCTGCAAAAGGGCGAAGTCAAGGTGTCAACCGTCGAGCACTTGCTGTCTGCGTTGGCGGGACTGGGTATCGACAACGCCCTGGTCGAAGTTAGTGCCGGTGAGGTGCCCATCATGGACGGCAGCGCCGGACCTTTCGTATTTCTGCTGCAGTCGGCGGGTATCGAAGAACAGAAGGCGCCGAAGCGCTTCATTCGCATCTTGGAAAGTCTGCGCGTCGATGACGGCGACAAGTGGGCGCGCTTTGATCCGTACAACGGTTTCAAGGTCAACTTCGAGATCGAGTTCAATCACCCGACTTTCAAGAAGCACTCGCAAGTAGCATCGATGGACTTTTCGACGACATCATTTCTGCGCGAGATCAGCCGCGCCCGCACCTTTGGCTTCATGCGCGAGATCGAGAGTCTGCGTGCGAGAAACCTGGCGCTGGGCGGCAACATGGACAACGCCATCGTCCTCGACGATTACCGCGTTCTCAACGAAGACGGTCTGCGTTACGAAGACGAATTCGTGAAGCACAAAATATTGGACGCCATCGGCGATCTGTACCTATTGGGGCACAGTCTCATCGGCGAATTTAGCGGCTACAAATCCGGCCACGGCCTCAACAACAAATTGCTGCGCACTTTGATGAGCACGCAAACCGCCTGGGAGGAAGTGACTTTCGAGAGCCTGGCGGATGCGCCGATTTCCTACGTCGCTGCGGCGGCGGCGCGCGTCTGAGGCGCGCAACGATATAGCTTCAATTTATCGAGCACCGCCGCCGGCGCCATGCCGATATCAGCGTAGGTCACGAGATACGGGAACACCGCAGCGTGGCATATTCCCCTCAGCTCATCCGATGACAGCGATAGATGCGCGCCGGCCCAATTCCAAGAGAGAAAGGTCGGCGGCGCGATGGCGCCGGTCAGGGTGAGCGCGCGGCGCTGCAACTCCAATGCTGCGGCGCGCGAAAAAATCATGCCGGAGGTTTGCAGGCCCGAGATGTAGTTGGGCCGATTCAGCAGCACCCAGCTCGATAACGGCGATTCAGCCCAGAAGACCTCGTCGCCGGGCGCGATGGCGCGGCGCCAGCCCGCGAAGCGCTCGATCTGGGATCGCGGAAAGTCTTGAATTGTCCAAGCCGACCACGCAAAGGGTAGTAGCACGGCAATCGCCGCGATCCCCAACACCGAGCAGGTTGCCCCTGCGATCGGCCTGCGCGGTACGAGGGTGACGCAAGCCACCAAGCACAATAATGCTGCCGGTGCCAAGCCATCATGGGAAAAGCTCATGGCACGCCGCAGCCACAAGGGCAGCGCGGCGTCCATGTAATGTACGTCGGTGAATTCCAGGTTGGAGGCAACGCGCCACAAGAGCGCAAGTCCTAGCACACCGAGGCTTCCCCAGAATAGGAGCCGCAATTCTCCCAATTTAAGCCGCCCGAAGCTCAAGGACAGCAACGCGCAGAGACAGGCAATAATCGCGAATTCGCCTACGCCAAAAATCCAGGTGGCGAGCAACAACAGGGCGGTGATGCGCCCGACCGTGCCGCGATTCCACCCGCTGATGACGAGCAGCGGTAATGTCAGCGCGGCGCTCAGCGTTGCCAGCCACTGCCAACGCCAGGGCTGCATCTGAGTGAACAAGGTCAGGTGCAGCGTGTCGCACGCCAGCCAGGTCAGCATGAATCCACCGATCATGGTAGATGCCGTTGCTCGGCACAGCAGTCGAGCGTTCGAATTCAAGGTGATCGAGCCGACGATCAAACTGGTCAGTACGACGGCGGCGCGGCTCCAATCGTCGAGCTGCCAATACGATAGGAATAGATAGGGGCTACGTTGCGATACCAGCGCGAGCCAGTCCGCGTCGAGTCGGCCCCACTGGCCAGTCGGCATGGCATAGGCGGCGACGAGCAGCCAAGTACCCGCCAGTGCCGCCAGTGCCGCCAGTAATGGTGCCCAGCCCGGACGCGGCAGCACCACATAGGCCGAGAGTAATACGATTATGCCGGCCGCCGCCATCACGGGATGCAACACGACCGCGGCGGCCAACAACACCAGGCACCAGAATTTGCGCCCGGAAAATGCGGCGGCCACAGCCGCCAGCGCGCAGCCCTCCGCGCCCATGCGCGGAGTGAGAAAGGCTTCGATGCAAGTAAATATGCGGTCGGGTCCGTAGTCACCGGGTATTGCGAGCAAAAGGGCAACGCCGAGCAGCGCGTAGCGAGCAGGCATGATGGAGCGCGCCAAGCACCAGCCGGCGGCGACAAGCGCCAGTTGTGACAACCCTGTCAGCAGTGCCGCGGCATGATCGACGCCGAGCAGCTGAATGGCTGCCGCGTAGGCGGGACTGAACAACGTAAAACGATCCTGCGAGCCGAAATGCAGGAACACATCTTGCACCAGCGAAACCGGATGCAAGCGCGCCAAAGCTTGCAGCGTGTACAGGTTGGCGTCGTGGAATATGCCTTCGTAGGGATGCACGAGCATCCAAACGGCGATACAAAGCAACACCAGCGGCAGCTGCGCGAAGCGGATGTTCAGGTCCCTTGGGGAGTGGGCACCACCCGCACTCGCACGACCAGCAGCTGCGTGCCGAGCTTTTCGCTCAAAGTGAGGCGGGTGGCCTCGGAAAAGTAGCGAATCCGCGATGCCCACACCGAGCCGACCACGCCAATGGTGAGGCGGCCTTTCTCGACCCCTGCGCTGACCACGGCATGCCCCAGACGGCTCGGCAGCGAGGCCCGCACCTCATCCAAGACTCGAGAGCGCTCGCGCACGCGCTGATCGAGCCGCACCAGGCGGCCGCTGCCTTTTAGTAACTCACTGATAGTCTTGGTTTTTTCCATTTTGGAGACAGTTTGCGCGGCCAATTCCTACACGTAGACTGTGCGGAAATCCTTGTTTTGGGTCAATTTACTGCTTAGTCTACGTGCACTGCACCGGGGCATAATTTCGTCCATGACGCCATGCAACCGGATACTAGTATGACGTCGGCGCTGGAATCATCCGAATGAATGTCATCTTCGTCGGTCGCAAGTCGGGCCGCGTGAAACAATTTGATCTCCGCCACCCTATCATCATCTCAGCTGCCGTTTTGTGCGTGCTCGGCATCGTTGGCGGCGCGTTTTCCGTAGGTGTTGGCTTAGGTTCGCGCCATCGGGGCGGTAATCCCATCGATCAGTTGGGCGACTGGTCGGCGGAACTGTTGAAACAAAAGTCTCAAATCGAAGATACCAAGCGCGTACTGCAGGAAAAGGTGAATGCTCTGGCGATGCGTGTGGGTCAAATGAACGCCAACGTCATTCGCCTCGATGCCTTGGGCAAACGCCTGACGCGCATGGCCAATCTGGACGATGGCGAGTTCGATTTTGGCCACCCACCCGCGATCGGAGGGGCGGAAAATTCGACCGACGGCCAGCCCGCGCAAATCCCCAGTCTTACGGCCATGGTCGACGATTTACAGAGCCAGTTGTCGAGCCGTGAGCAGCAATTGGGAGTCCTCGAGAACCTCATTTTGACCCGCGAACTCAATAAACAGGTCTATCCCGAGGGTAGACCCGTGCAGGAGGGCTTCATATCGTCGTATTTCGGGCGCCGGGCGGATCCCTTCACCGGCTATACCGCCGTGCACAAGGGCCTTGATTTCGCCGGAACGGAGGGCAGTAAGGTGTCAGCCGTCGCGGCGGGCTTGGTTACCTTCGCCGGCGAGCGCACCGGTTTCGGCGAGATGGTCGAAATCAACCATGGCAACGGATTGGCGACTCGATATTGTCACAACGAAAAACTCTTGGTGAAGCAGGGCGACATGGTACGCAAGGGCCAAGATGTGGCCTTGCTCGGCTCGACAGGCCATTCGACCGGACCGCACTTGCATTTCGAAGTGCTGAAGAACGGCACGCAAGTGGATCCGTTGCGCTTCATCGGCGAGGATCGCTAAGCAACTCTGGCCCCCCGCGGCGCATGAGCGCGCTGCGGAAACGATTTCCAGCGCTGCGGATGGCCGCCCCCTCGGTCTATCCGTACAATAACCAGTTTTCTTGAGGACGTTCACCCGTGTGGAAGCTATTGACCCAAGTATTCGGCAGCCGCAATCAGCGCGTCATCAAGGAGATGAGCCGTCGGGTTGCTGCGATCAACGGCTTCGAGAAGAGCGTCAGCGAGTTGCGCGATGAAGAGTTCGCCGCCAAAACGCAGGAACTGAAGACCCGCTTCGCCTCCGGCACGTCGCTGGACGATCTCATACCCGAAGCCTTTGCGATGGTGCGCGAAGCCTCGCGCCGCAAGCTCGGAATGCGCCACTTCGACGTACAGTTGATCGGCGGTCTGGCGCTGAATGCCGGCAAGATCGCAGAAATGCGCACCGGCGAAGGCAAGACTTTGATGGCCACCTTGCCGTCATACCTGAACGCCCTCACCAGCGAGGGCGTGCACGTCGTGACCGTCAACGAGTATCTCGCGCAGCGCGATTCGGATTGGATGCGGCCGGTATTCGAATTTCTGGGACTGACCGTCGGCGTCATCAAGAACGCGCAATCGCCGGACGAGAAGCGCGCCGCATACGCGTGCGACATCACCTACGGCACCAACAACGAATTCGGCTTCGACTATCTGCGCGACAATCTTGCCTTCCGGCTCGAGGACCGCGTGCAGCGCAAACTGTCCTTCGCCGTGGTCGATGAAGTCGATTCGATCTTGATCGACGAGGCGCGAACGCCATTGATCATTTCCGGGCCGGCCGAAGAGAGCACCGAGCTCTATATCAAGATCAATACGTTGATCCCGCGGCTGGAGCGGCAAAAGGAGGAAAACGGTCCCGGCGACTATGCGGTGGATGAAAAGACCAAGCAGACCACCCTGACCGAGGATGGCCACGCCAAGGTTGAAGAACTCATGGCGGAACTCGGACTGCTGCGCGAAGGCGAGAGCCTCTACGATGCCACGAACATCCGCCTGATGCATCACTTGAACGCGGCTCTGCGTGCGCACGCCTTGTACAAGCGCGACGTCGAGTACATCGTGCGCCAGGGCGAGGTCATCATCGTCGATGAGTTCACCGGCCGCACCATGCAGGGCCGGCGCTGGTCCGATGGCCTGCACCAGGCGGTCGAAGCGAAGGAAGGCGTGAAGGTTCGCGAGGAAAATCAGACCGTCGCATCCATCACCTTCCAAAATTATTTCCGGCTGTACGCAAAGCTGTCGGGGATGACCGGTACCGCGGACACGGAAGCCTTCGAATTCCAACAGATCTATGGCCTGGAAGTCGTGGTGATTCCGACCCACAAGCCGATGATCCGCAAGGATCGCTCGGATCTGGTGTTTCTGTCCGAGCCGGATAAATTCAACGCCATTCTCGAGGACATTCAGGACTGCGTGAAGCGCGGCCAGCCGGTGCTGGTCGGCACCACTTCCATTGAAACCTCGGAAAGACTGGCTAATCTGCTGGTGGGCGCGAAAATTCCGCACGAGGTGCTGAACGCCAAACAGCACGAGCGCGAGGCACACATCGTCGCCGAGGCCGGGCGTCCTGGTTCGATCACCATCGCCACCAACATGGCGGGCCGCGGCACGGACATCGTTCTCGGCGGCAGTCCGCAGACTCAAATCGACGCCCTGCAGGATCCGGATGAAGCGCAGATCAAACAGGTGCATGCCGATTGGCAGCAACGCCATGATCAAGTGCTGGCAGCGGGCGGCTTGCACATCATCGGCACCGAGCGACACGAATCGCGGCGCATCGACAATCAATTGCGCGGCCGTTCCGGCCGCCAAGGCGATCCTGGCTCGAGCCGCTTTTATTTGTCGCTCGAAGACAATTTAATGCGCATCTTCGGCGATCCGACGCGCATGAAGTCGCTGATGACGCGCGTGGGCATGAAAGCCGGCGAGGCCATCGAGAGCGGATTGCTGACGCGCCAGATCGAGCGCGCGCAGCGTCGCGTCGAGCAACATAACTTCGACGCCCGCAAACAGTTGCTCGAGTATGACGACGTGGCGAACGATCAGCGCCGCGTCATCTATCAACAGCGCACCGACCTCATGGCCGCCGAGAATGTGGCGGAGGCGATCAAGGGCATTCGCGAGGATGTGGTCGCGCAACTAGCGGACCAGTATGTGCCCGCCGGCACGCCCGAGGAGCAGTGGGACGTGGCCGGACTGGCGGAGGCGCTGGAGCGCGACTTCGGTGCGAGCTTGCCGGTCGCGGCATGGGTGGCGGAAGAAGAAGCCGGCGACGGCGCAGGCTTGCGCGGCAAGATGCTCGCCGGCCTCGACAAGGCGTATGGATTGAAAGAGGCCAGCGTCGGCCCGCAGATCCTGCGCTACATCGAAAAGGAAGTCATGTTGCGCACGCTCGACCAGCATTGGCGTGAGCATTTGGCGGCGATGGATTACATGCGCCAGGGCATCTTCCTGCGCAGCTACGCGCAGAAGAATCCAAAGCAGGAATACAAGCGCGAAGCTTTCGAGCTGTTCTCCGCGATGTTGGATCGGATCAAGTTCGATACCGTAACCACGGTATCGAAGATCCAAGTGCGCAGCGAAGAGGAGATCGAGCGCGAGACCTTGGAGCGGCAGAAGCGGCTGGCGCAGGCCCTGCAGTTGCAGCACGCGGAAGCGGTGTCGCCGATCCAGGGTCCGGGCCACGACGACGGTCCGCCGCCGGGTGCGACCAACATCACGGAAATGGAGGCGCAGGGCACCCTGGCGCAGGGCACCCTGGCGCAGGGCACCGTGCGGCAGGGCGTGCCGGTAGCGCCATTCGTGCGCGCGGTGCCCAAGGTGGGACGCAATGAACCGTGTCCGTGTGGATCGGGCCGAAAGTACAAGCATTGTCACGGCACCTTGCAGCAAGCGAGCGGTTGAGCTGACCCAGCCGGATTCGGTGCTCCGGGTTGCGGTCGGCGTCGTCGTCGATGCGAGCGATCGAATACTGATCGCGCAACGGCCCAGCGGCAAAATGTTTGCCGGTTCATGGGAGTTTCCTGGCGGCAAGATCGAGCCGGGTGAAGACCGGACCGCAGCGCTGGCAAGAGAACTTCGCGAAGAGATCGGCATTTCCATCGGCTTGCCGAGGCCACTCATCCGCGTTTCTCATCAATACCCCTTCGGCGTCGTCCTCCTCGATACTTGGGTGGTGCGCGACTACCAAGGCCGAGTTCAGCCGCATGACGGCCAGCAACTGCGGTGGTGTTCTCGAGAGGAGTTGACCAAGGAGCTACTGCTGCCCGCGGACGAGCCCATCATCGATGTATTGCAGCTTCCGGAGCGGTGGACTGACACCGAGGATTGCTATCGAGATTTGGTAGGCTGTTATTGTACGACGCCCGAGGAAACCTTGAAGGCGGCGGCCGGGGGAGCGAATTTCATCGTGCTGCGCGAATCACTCGACGATCCATCGCTGTCGGACCTTTGCGCCGCAGTGAGTGTGCCGGTTTATGCGCGCGGACTAACGCTGGAAGCCGCTTGGAGGCTCGGCGCCACGGGCGTGAATGAACTGCGCTCTTTGTGATAGGCAGTTCACAGTTTCGCCGACCTAGAAGCTGACAATACGCGCATGCGGCCGTCGCCATGAGATCTGTGCACGGCGCAGCACGACATAATCTGGTAGTTTTCTGGCGATGTTCGAGCCTAGATCAAACACTACGGATGGACGCCAAGGGCTGGCTGCGCTGGATCGTCTTGCGATCGGCTATTTGACTCTGCCGCTGTTCATCTTTTTGATCGGGTGGTTCGAGTGGTGGGCGGCGGCGATATTCGTGGCTTGCTCCGCCTATGCGTTACGGCCGCTGTTCAAGAGCTGGGATGCTTCCGCTCGAACGCCGTTGACCGTGCAGCAAATCGCGATCGCCGTAACTGTCGGCTGCGCGTGGACGGCGCTTGGTGGTTGTGATCATTTGTTCTTTGCGAACGTTGATTGGCACGCCCGTGACGCGGTGCTTCACGATTTGGTCGTTTCGGCGTGGCCGGTGGGTTACGGGCAGCACGAAGGGCAAGAGACTTTGTTGCGAGCCCCCCTTGGTTACTATTTGACTGCGGCGCTCATAGGGAAGGCAACGAGCCTGTCATTTGCCTATGTTGCTTTACTGGGATGGACGGCAATCGGCGCGGTTCTTTTTCTGTTGCAAGTTCTTTCTCTTGCTGAAAAAACAGTACGCGCCGCGTTGGTGGCCACGGCGGTGGTCGTGCTTTTCAGCGGAGCCGATATTATTGGCGAGCTATTGAATGATGGACCCCGATTCCGCAGCCAGTGGGACCTCCCCATGCACCTGGAATGGTGGGCGGGCTCCTATCAATATTCGTCTATGACCACGCAATTGTTTTGGGTGCCGAACCATGCCTTTGGAGGCTGGTTGATCATCGGATTGCTGTACCGGTGTGGCTTAGACAGTGATCTCGAAGTGTTGCTGCCGTTTTTGCTGGCCGCAACGGCCTTTTGGTCACCGCTTACCGCTTTGGGTCTCGTGCCGTTCGTCGTGTGGCGAGCGGCTGAGCACTTATTCAAGCGTCGTTCCCTGAAGTTGTTGCATCCAAATAACTGGCTGCCGGCACTGATCGTCGGATCAGCCGTATCCGCGTACTTGACGCTGGCCGCCGGCGGTGTGCCGAAGGGCTCGGGCTTGGCCGCCCTGTCATCGGGCGACGCAGTGATGTCGCTACTTAGGCAGTTACAGTTCTTTCTTTTGGAGGCCGGGCTGCTTGGTTTAGCCATGCTTCTGATTCGGCCGTCGGTTGAATTGATCATTGCGCTGGCGGTGTTGGCCGTTTTGCCAGCCGTGTACTTTGGCCCCAACAACGATTTGGTCATGCGGACATCAATCCCCGCGCTATGCGTGCTCGCAATCAACGCGTTCAGAGTTTTGCTCGACCCGATGCCGCAACCGAGAATATTTCAAAAGAAGGCCCTTCTCGCCGGACTATTGCTCGTCGGCGCCATGACACCAATCGCTGAGCTAGCCCGGGCAGTTATTTTCCCGGTTTACCCGATCAATTTTCGGGCCACTCTCATAGGCGCCAGCTGCGGGGGATTTGCACCGCACTATGTCGCGGGCATCGGAAGGCAAGTAGTTACGCGCCTATTACTCCAACCAAACCGACTTGCCCTCGGGCCAATGGGGCACGAGGCCTGTGATAACCCGGCCAGCGAAATCGCGTATCGCAGATATCCACCCTAAGAGGTCATCTTGAAGCAAGATTCTTATGCGTACTTGGAACAAGAGCCCGTGCCAATCGCAGCCGGCAATCTCATCCTTTCCAGCGGTGGTAAAGGCGAACCAATGATTTGCCTAAGCGCTCCAGACGTGGATGGTTACGTCCGATTCGCGCCCCTTGTGCCGACCGAGAAACGTGGCGAGACAGCGGGAGTGATGCTCGAGGCTGCGGATTTCTCGACCGGCTCGGTGGCGGGGTGGGTTCGGCTTGATCGGGTCGGATGGCAATACATCGACAGTCCCAAGGCAGTGGGGGCTCTGAAGCCGGCAGCCTTGGCGCGACTGTATCGCGCGCTGTGTACTCAGGAAGCTCGAAGCTATGCCGATGTGGCGATGGCTCCCCATACGTTCGTGCCGAGTCGGACGCCGGTGCCCCCGGCAGGAAAGGTCATTGGCGCCCGGGAACTCGAGCTTCTGGTGGAGTCCTCTCTGGACGGTTGGCTCACGGCGGGCCGCTTCAATGATGCATTTGAACGCAAGTTGAGCAATTACCTGGGACGCAAGTATGTGCGAACGACAAACTCTGGATCGTCCGCCAACCTCCTGGCGATGACGGCTTTGACTTCGCCGCTATTGGGCGAACGTGCCCTTCGCGCCGGTGACGAAGTTGTCACCGTCGCGGCTGGCTTTCCAACCACCGTCAACCCGACTCTGCAGAATGGTTTAGTGCCGGTATTCGTTGATGTACATTTGCCTACGTATAATATCGACGCTGCGCGCATCGAGGCTGCGATCGGGCCTCGCACCCGTGCCATCATGATTGCCCATACATTGGGAAACCCGTTTGATTTGGATGCCGTGATGGATATCGCGCTGCGCCACAATTTGTGGGTGATCGAGGATTGTTGCGATGCGCTTGGTGCGCTCTACCGCGACAAAAAAGTGGGCACTTTTGGCCATATCGGAACTTTAAGCTTCTATCCTGCACATCACATCACGATGGGCGAGGGTGGTGCGGTTTTCACCGACGATGATTTGCTGCGCAGGGCCATGGAATCTATTCGAGACTGGGGCCGGGACTGCTACTGCGCACCCGGCAGAGATAACACCTGCGGTAAGCGTTTTAAGTGGCAAATAGGCGAGATGCCGCAGGGATATGACCACAAGTACACGTATTCACACCTTGGCTACAACCTAAAAATTACGGACATGCAAGCCGCTCTGGGGCTGGCGCAATTGGATCGATTGGATGGATTTATTGAAACGCGGCGCAATAATTTTCAGCATCTTCGAGCACGCCTCGAGCAGCTATCGGACAAATTGATTCTGCCTGAGGCAACACCGCATAGTAATCCGTCATGGTTTGGATTCCCTATCACGCTGCGCGAAAACATTGGTTGCTCGCGCGAGGCGCTAACGGGCTACATCGAAAAGCACAAGATCGGGACGCGACTGTTGTTCGGTGGCAATCTCACCCGCCAACCTTACTTCGCTGGCAAACCGTATCGTATTAGCGGAACGCTGGAGAATACCGATGCAGTCATGCTGCGGACCTTTTGGATAGGCATTTATCCTGGCTTAACAACCGAGATGTTGGATTTTTCGGCTGCGAAAATTTTCGACTTTTTCAGCAATGGTTAATTGATTGATTTACAACCTGCAGGTGCTTCGGGCCTTTGCCGCGATCAGTGTGGTGTTTTTGCATGTCACGTCAGATGCAGGTCTGGGTGTGAACCTCGGTGTGGGCGGTTATGGAGTGGATCTCTTTTTTGTCATAAGTGGCTTCACGATGGCCTATATCGGACAGATCCCGGCGGGTACGTTCTTTCTGCGCCGTTGTATCCGGATAGTGCCCTTATATTGGGCCGCAACTCTCGGAACTTTTTTCGTCTCCTGGGCAGCGCCTAATTTGGTGGACAGCGCGGCGGCAAGCATTCCACATTTGTTGCATTCTTTGGCATTCCTGCCTTATCCGAATAAGCTGGGCGAGATGCAGCCAACCTTGGCCCTCGGTTGGACCCTTGAATACGAGATGTATTTTTACGCGCTTTTCACGGTGGCCCTAGTAATAGCGCCGCGCTACGCAGCCATTACTGCCTCGAGCCTCCTGCTAATCATCGCTGCAACAATCCGAATAGGAGGTTCTAAAAACAAGGCCATCATGTTTTATTCTGATCCGATCGTGTACGAGTTCATATTCGGAATATTCGTATACTACGCGGTGAAGGCCGTGACCGCCGTGCCGCGGAAGTTCGGCGACCTGCCAAAGCGCGTGATTTTGTTCGTCTCCGCTATCGCTGCCGTTGCCGTGTTACTAATGCAAGAGAGCCTACTATCCCAGTCGCGTGTCGTCTTCGCAGGACTGCCATCGGCATTGCTGGTGTTCTCTTTAGTAGTGATCGAACAGAAATACCGCATTTCGCTTGCGACAAAATGGCTGGTGCTCCTGGGCGACGCGTCGTACGTTCTATATTTGACGCATCCCTTCGTGGTCTATGGCGCGATTCGCCTGTGTATGCGACCGTTGCCAACGGGATCGACTACGATTGCCCTTGCAACACTGGGGTTGATGCTACTTGCGATCATCGCCGCAATTACGATTCATGTGATCTTGGAGAGTCCGATCCTAGATCTTTTGCGTCGAAGATTGACTCCGCACCGAACCGCACCGCTGCCCATATGAGCATAAATCCAGGTGGCTCGCGGTCGCGTTCCGGGTTGGACTCGGCGGAGATCGCAGCGTTCGTTGAAACCCATGAGGCGGTCTTCGGCCCGCTGTCGCGAACATCCATTTTGATCACGGGCGCCACGGGTTGGTTTGGCGTGTGGTTGTTGGATTGTTTATTGGCGGCAGACGATATTTTGAGTTTGGGTATCAAGATCACGGCAGTGTCGCGCGATCCGAAGCGATTTCTCGAGCGCTTTAAGCCATTTGCGGAAGACGCGCGCATCAAGTGGATTTGTAGCGACGTGACTCGGCTTGATTCGGCATTGGGCGATTTTTCGCACATCATTCACGGAGCTGCAGACACTGGGCCCAGTCACGACGCCGTTTCGCAGCTGAGAAACTTCGAAACGATATTGCAGGGCACGAGCCGCGTAATCGAAGTAGCCGCGGGCTGCAAAAGCATGCTTTTGCTCAGTTCCGGAGCGATCTATGGCCCCTGCATCCCAGGCAGAATGTCTTTCACGGAATCCGAAGCAGGTGGTCCCGATCCCTCTCAATGCAAGAACGCGTATGCCGAGGGCAAAAGAGCGGCGGAACTCGTCGCCGCGATTGCGGTATCGCAGGGAGTTCCTATCAGAATCGCTCGATGTTTTGCGTTCGTCGGGGCGCATATGCCGTTTGACAAGCATTTCGCGATAGGAAACTTCATCGCTGACGCCGTCGAAGGTCGCGAGATTCGGGTGAAAAGCGACGGGCGTCCGTTACGTTCGTACCTGTATATGACGGACCTGGTGCTTTCCTTGTTGATGATCCTGTCTAATGGAAAAGTCGGGCGACCGTATAACGTTGGTTCTGAGAGAGGCGTCACAATCGAGGAGCTGGCGCTATGCGTAAACAAAGTTATCGGTGGCTGCGGTGTACGCGTCGACGGTAGTCCCACCCGTTGGGAGGACAACTATGTGCCGGATACGAGCCGAATTCAAACGGATCTTGGATTTCGCCAGGAAATCAATATTGAGACGGCAATTGCACGAACTGCGGCCTGGTACAGGGCGCGAGGCAATAAGTCGCTGACATGATTATGGACATTGGACATATTGCGTGAGGAGCCACGAATGAATATAAAAATTGCGGGACAATTGATCGGAAGTTCGCACCCTTGCTATGTCGTCGCCGAAATCGGCATCAATCACAACGGCGACCTGAGCTTGGCCAAGAAGCTTATCGACGTGGCCGTGGCAGCCGGCTGCAGCGCAGTCAAATTCCAGAAAAGAACAGTCGATGTCGTTTACACAAAGGCGGAACTCGACCGCCCCCGCGACAGCCCGTTCGGTACGACCAACGGCGAATTGAAACGCGGTCTCGAATTTGGGGCGATTCAATACGGAGAGATTGATGCCTATTGCAAGAGCAAAGGAATTGTCTGGTTCGCGTCTCCCTGGGATGAAGCATCCGTCGATTTTCTAGAGCGATTGAACGTTCCGTGCCACAAAATTGCGTCGGCCAGTTTGACCGATGATAGTTTGCTTCGGCATATCCGCAAGACTCGAAAGCCGATTATCCTGTCGACTGGCATGAGCACCATGGAACAGCTCGATCATGCAGTAGAAGTCTTGGGGCGGAACGACCTGCTGCTATTGCATGCCACAAGCACGTATCCCGCGAACTACGAAGAACTCAATTTGAAGGTCATTCCCGTATTGGCCAAACGCTTCGGCCTCCCAGTCGGCTATTCGGGCCACGAAACCGGCATCGCGTCCTCGGTTGCCGCCGTGGCGCTCGGTGCAGTGATGATCGAGCGGCATTTGACATTGGACCGAGCGATGTGGGGAAGCGATCAGGCAGCGTCGCTGGAGCCGAACGGTATGACGCGATTGATGCGAGACATTCGTCTCGTGGAGACGGCCTTCGGCGACGGACAGAAGCGGTTACTGGAGCGAGAGCGGCCCATCATGGAAAAGCTTCGTCGTGTCGGACTCTAATCTCTATGCATCGGTAATTGCTCTCGTCATGGATGTTGACGGGGTGCTTACCGATGGTACGTTTTTGTGGAGCGACACGGGCGGTGAGTCAAAGCGATTTTCGTTCGAGGATGTCATGGGCTTGAGCCGGGCTCGGCGTGCCGGACTGAAGCTTGGATTAATTTCGGGCGAAGACAGCGGTCTAGTTGACCGCTTCGCCGCCAAGGTCGGTATTCCGAGCGTGGCTAAGGGGTGTAAGGAAAAGGCGGCCGCACTGCGCGACTTCGCAGAGAAAAATTCCACGTCGCTCGCGCAGACTGCATATATCGGAGATGATGTGAACGATCTCTCGGCGCTCGCTATTGCGGGCCTAAGTGTGGCACCTGCGAACGCTCGACCTGAAGTGAAAGCCGTCGTGCAGTTGGTGTTGCAGCGTAGCGGCGGCCAGGGCGCTGTGCGAGAGCTGGTTGAGTTAATTCTGACCGCGCGCCAGCGTGCGGGCGTGAAAGCCGCACTCTAAACTCGCACCAAGATTCATAGTGAAAGTGGGAATAATGCAGGGGCGTCTTGTGCCACCCGAATCGGGAAAGTTTCAAAGCTTCCCGCGGGCGCGATGGCGCGACGAGTTGGCGCTCGCGGCCGCCGCCCAACTCGACACCATAGAATGGATATACGACGCTTACGGTGAAGATATAAACCCGATCGCATCGGATTTCGGTACTCAGGAACTGCTCAGATTGTCCACGGCGCATAATGTCGCTGTGGAATCGATTTGCGCTGACTGGTTCATGGATTTTCCCTTGGTAGGCGCGAGCGACGAACTGACCAGACCTCGGTGGGACCGACTGTCATGGTTGGTTGAGAGGGGGGCGCAAATCGGTATCAATCGAGTCGTGTTGCCGTTCGTCGACAATTCCGCCATTCGCGGCGACGTCGATATGGAGCGTGTCGTAGCCGGCATCGACTCGCTATCGCAATTGCTGATCGCAACGAATATCGAGCTTCACTTGGAGACCGACTTGAATCCTGAGCAATTCGCGACGCTGCTGCAGCGATTGCCGCAATCCTGGGTCAAGGTCAACTACGACTCGGGAAACAGTGCTTCGTTAGGGTATCGGCCGGACCATGAGTTTGCCGCTTACGGCGAGCGCGTCGGCAGCGTACACATTAAAGATCGAGTTCTTCGCGGCGGGACAGTTCCGCTCGGAGAAGGCGATACCGACTTTGAAGTCCTCTTTCAAGCATTGGCAAACATTCGTTACGATCGGGATTTCATTTTGCAAGTTGCGCGAGGCGAGGAAGGCGATGAGCTGAGATGGACTGCGTCCAACGTCAAAGTCGTTCGGGAAATGATAAGTAATCTGCAATACCCATGACGCGCAACATATTTGATTTAACGGACAGAGTGGCGGTTATTACCGGAGGTACGGGCCTGCTCGGTATTGCTCACGCGAAGGCGATCCACGCATACGGCGGCATTCCGGTTTTGTTGGATATAGCCGCGCCGGATCCGCAGGTCCTGAACTCACGGGCAGGATTTGAAGTGATGACCCTGGGGTGTGATGTCGTGCGGGAAGACCATATCAGGCTTGCGCTCGACATGGTGCTGAAGCGATACGGCCGCGTGGACATCTTGATCAATAATGCGGCTAATAATCCCAAGGTGGAGGCCGGGGGGCTCAACAATTCTCGACTCGAGGACTATCCGCTGACGCATTGGCAGGCCGATCTGGCGGTAGGACTGACCGGCGCAATGCTGTGCAGCCGAGTTTTTGGTGCCGAGATGGCGCAAAGAGGTAAGGGCGTGATCGTAAACATCGCCTCGGATTTGGGTCTCATTGCGCCGGATCAGCGTTTGTATCAGATTGATGGGGTGGAGTCATCGAAACAACCGGTAAAGCCGGTTTCATACTCCGTAGTGAAGACCGGACTGATTGGACTCACTCGGTATCTGGCCACTTATTGGGCGGACTCGGGCGTGCGGGCAAATGCGCTCTGCCCGGGAGGCGTCGAAAACGGCCAAGATTCGGTTTTTTTGAGCCGCATTGCGCAGCGGATCCCCATGCAGCGCATGGCCTCGGTAGATGAATACCAGGGTGCGATCATTTTTTTGTGTTCGGACGCCTCGTCTTATATGACCGGAGCCGTTCTCACCGTGGACGGTGGTAGGACCGCGTGGTAATGAGCATTCCGCTGGTCTCAATCATGGTCCCATGTTTCAACGAAGAAGGAAATGTCGGGCCCCTTTACGAGCGACTTCGCGCCATTTTTAATAGCATTCCTGATGTTCGTTTTCAGATTATCTTTATAGATAACGCATCGGTGGATGGGACACAGGAGCGCTTGCGCACACTGGCCGCGCAAGACAAAAGCGTGAAGGTCATCTTCAATGTGCGAAATTTCGGCGGATTGAGATCGCCTCTGCACGCCTTCTTCGAAGCCGATGGTGATGCGGTGATCTCAATGGCGTGCGACTTGCAAGAGCCGCCCGAGTTGCTACCCGAATTCATTCGTCATTGGCGGTCCGGCTTCAAAATCGTTATCGGCGTTAAACCGAAAAGCCGTGAGTCCGCGTTCATGTTTTGGATACGAAAGGCCTATTACCGAACGCTGAACCGAATCTCAGACACACCGCTGATCGAGAATTTTACCGGTTTTGGCTTATACGACCGCGAGGTTATTGAAACCATACGTAAGATTCCGGATCGACGCCCTTATTTCAGGGGTCTGATAGCGGATCTTGGGTATCCCCGGGCGGAAATCCCCTACGTGCAGCCGCGTCGGGAAAGAGGCGAGTCAAAGAACAATTTCTACGACCTTTACGATCTTGCGATGATGGGTTTGACCAGCCACTCACGAGTTCCGTTGCGTTTGGCCGGAATGACGGGCTTCATTCTTGGAACCATCAGCTTGCTGGTCGCTGTCGGTTATCTGATTGCAAAGCTACTCTTCTGGAACAGTTTTGCTCTCGGGCAAGCGCCGGTGCTCATCGGTGTTTTCTTTTTCGGATCCATACAAATGTTTCTGGTTGGAATCTTAGGCGAATATGTGGGATCCATTCACGCGCAAGTCCACCCTCGTCCATGGGTCATCGAGCAGGAGCGAATCAACTTCGATACTGTGCCCGAAAATCGTGAAGATTGACCTGCGACTATGGTGGCAGTTGCCTCAGCAATTACGGTTTGTGCTTGCAGGTGGATACAACACGCTGTTCGGGTACTTGTCGTTTGTCGTGCTCTTTTCGATACTCGGGCGTAGGCTGCATTATCTACTAATCGGTCTGATCGCCAATGTAGTGGCCGTTTGTTCTGCGTACGTCGTGCATCGTTTGCTCGTGTTTCGATCCCAAGACGGCTGGAGGAATAGTTTCTTGCGTTTTTATGGCAGCCAGCTCGTCTCGATGGTCTTTGGCATGTGTTTTTTGTACGTGCTGGTGGAATTCGCAGGAGCCAAGCCCGTTATTGCGCAGGGAGTGGTAGTAGTCGCGTCGACCGCGCTCAGTTACGTGCTGCACCGATTTTATACATTTCGCCATCAGTAGGCAGTTACGCGCCACGCCCAACTCACGGTGTTGATAATTGAATGAAGTTATCCGACTACGTCTTGAAGTTCGTTGCCGATTTGGGGATCAAGCATGTGTTTTTGGTAACTGGTGGCGGTGCCATGCATCTCAATCAGTCCTTGGCGACCGAAAGGCGCATCCAGGCGGTTTGCAACTCGCACGAGCAAGCCTCCGCAATTTGCGCAGAAGGATACGCGAAGGCTACAGGCGGCCTCGGCGTGTGCATGGTCACTACCGGCCCCGGCGGGACCAACGCCGTAACGGGCGTGGCGGGCGCGTGGCTGGATTCGACACCGACTCTTTTCATATCCGGGCAAGTTAAGCGTCCAGATCGCATGTTTGATCCCTTGTCCGGAGTACCACTCGGCATGCGTCAGTTGGGCGTGCAGGAGGTGGATATCTGCTCCATAGTGAGGCCGATCACCAAATACGCGCATACGGTGTTGGAACCCGCCGACATTCGTTATCACTTGGAGAAATGCGTATATCTCGCACTACGTGGGCGCCCCGGACCTGTCTGGATCGATTTGCCACTCGATGTTCAGGCAATTGCTATAGACGAAACGAGCCTGAGGGGATTTGACCCTGGCGAGTTAGTCGAACTCAGTGCAAGCGGCTCCTCCGAAAGCCTCGCTGGCCATGTGGCGCGAGCCATAGATGCCTTGAAGTCGTGCCAGCGTCCGCTGCTTTTCGCCGGCAATGGTATTCGATTGGCGCATGCCGAGAAGGAATTCGAAGAGCTTAGGCGGCTTCTTGCCGTGCCGACCGTCGCAACCTGGTGCGCAGCGGACTTGGTCCCGTCGAATGATCCCATGTACGTGGGTCGACCGGGAAGCGTGGCAGCTCGCGGTGCCAATTTTGCGCTTCAAAACGCGGATTTTCTGATGACTATCGGCGTGAGACTCGATTTCGCAATCACCGGGTACGCGCCGCAAAACCTTGCTCGCGAAGCCTATAAAATTGTGGTAGATATCGATGCCGCTGAGCTAAATAAACTGCACGGCTACCTACAGCAACCGGTGTGTGCCGACGCAAAAATATTTCTCGTTGAGATTTTGCGCCAATTGAAGGGTAGTGAAACCCGTTCATTCGCGCCCTGGATAAAACGTTGCGAGGACTGGAAGACCCGCTATCCGGTCGTAACTGACGAGCACCGTCGTCCGGAAGGCCTGGTATCCGTATTCAATCTGGCTGAAGTTCTCGGACATCAAGTGGGCCCTGGCGATAGGCTGGTGGTGGGAAACAGCGGGTCAGCAATCGAGATTTATCTGCTTGCATGTCCTACATTGCATTCTCAGCGGCTCTATCACACTGCCGGACTGGGTGCGATGGGTTATGCGATACCTATGGCTATTGCGGTTTCGATCGCGAATCCCGGACGAGAAGTGATCGCTGTCGACGGCGACGGCGGATTCATGTTCAACATTCAGGAATTGGAAACAATCCATCGTTTGCAGCTGCCTATCAAATTCTTCGTGCTCAATAACGATGGCTATAGCTCCATCCGAGCGTCGCAGACGGCGTACTTCGGTAGCGCTACGATTGGTGCAGACAGGAAGACGGGCCTCACCATTCCGAATCTCTCGAAGGTCGGAGCGAGCTACGGGCTCTCAACCTACGTGATATCGGACCAGTCGGATCTGAAGAAAAACGTGAGAGAAGTGCTTGCGATGAAAGGGCCCGTAGTGTGTGATGTCAACGTCTTACCTGACGAAGTCAGGGCTCCTCGGCTCCAAAGCTATCAAAGGTCGGATGGGACTTTTGTCTCCAAGCCGCTCGAGGACTTGTTTCCATTTCTTCCGCGCGATGAATTTCTCGCAAACATGATCGTAAAACCTCTGCCCGAATAAGCGCACACTGATAGCCGGTTTCCCAGGCGGTCCTCAACATGCCGATTGACGTAAATGATCTAAATTCAGCCGCGTTGTTCGATTTGCGCGGGAAAACTGCCGTAGTGACCGGGGCGTCGGGATTTTTGGGGCGTACATTCACTGCTGCCCTGCTGCAAAACGGCGCACGTGTCGTCGCGCTGGGCCGAAGCGGGCGTCTCAGTAGAGAGGCAAACTTGTGGCGCGAGCGCTATGGCCGAGACAAGATATCCGAGCATCAAATCGATATGTACGATGTAAAAGCGCTCGATGCCTTGTGTTCTGAGATAGCGGAACGAGAGTCTTCTATCGATATACTGATCAACAACGCGCACGAGCTGGGCACGGCGACCGGCTTCAACGTTCCCGAAGGTTCCCTCGAGAATGCGACATTCGATCACTGGCAAAGAAATCTTCAAGGCGGTGTTTATTGGGCGGTGCAAACCACGCAGCGGCTCGGCATCAAGATGAAACGCCAACGACGGGGATCAATCATCAACATCGCGACAATGTACGCGTCGGTCGCGCCGCGTCCCGGGTTATACGAGGGCACGGCCTCATTGAATCCACCTGGCTATTCTGCCTCCAAAGCCGCGCTGGTGGCGTTTACCCGATACACCGCGAGCTTCTGGGGGCGAGATGGAGTTCGTGCGAATTGCATATCCCCTGGGCCTTTTTCCAATACCGAGGATCTAGGCGGAGAGAATTCCGTCGTAGAAGATTCGCCGTTTGCGAAACGTCTAAAGAGTAGCACCGTACTTGATCGTATAGGGCGGCCTATCGAACTTTGTGGGGCTCTAATTTTCCTTGCTTCAGACGCCAGCTCTTATGTGACGGGCCAGAACATATGCGTTGACGGTGGTTGGACCGCGGTTTAGGACGTGCAGCAATGAACTTGGGACTTGCGAAACAGGTGGTTTTTATTGCTGGGGGCAGTCGTGGCATAGGACTCGCTATCGGTCAAGCCTTGATCGCGGAGGGAGCGTGTGTCGTTCTCACGGGGCGCGACGAAACGTCCTTACGCGCCGCGTCCGAACAGTTTGAATCGGCAGCGAGCGATCGTATCCTCTCTATACAGGGCGATTTGATGGACAATCGGGTCATCACATCCGGGTTTGAGCAAACACTTCGAAAGTTTGGCCGTATGGATCATCTGATCGCAAATCTGGGAACAGGCTCGGGCAAGCTCGGATGGGATCAGTCCGACGACGAATGGATGCGTTTATTCGAGGCCAATTTCTTTGCTTCGACACGGCTTGCCCAAGCGAGTTTACCGCTATTACGGTCCAACGAAAGCGGCGGGTCCATCATCTTTATGTCCTCGATTGCCGGACTCGAGTCCAGTGCTGCGCCGTTGCCCTACTCATCCGCCAAGGCTGCACTTATCAATTATTCCAAGAATCTTGCGCGGCAGGTTGCGCCCCTAAAGGTTCGTGTCAACACGATTGCTCCTGGAAACGTCTTGTTTGGCGGTGGTTCTTGGGAGAAGCATCTGCTGAGTCGGCCGAACGACGTGCAGGCCATGCTCGAATCGGAAGTTCCTCAACGCCGTTTCGGCAAGCCTGAGGAAATAGCCTCACTCGCGGCATACCTATGCTCTCCATGTGCTGGGTTTGCTACCGGCGGTTGCTACGTAATGGACGGCGGGCAGACCCGTGGACGCTAGTCGTTCGAAAATACGAGTTCCGCAGCATATCGGCGAGTCGGTGATAACAACTTTTGGAGCGTTCTTCGAAAAAATCAATGGAATTGACCGGACCACCTTGGGCAAGGATCATGTCAATCCAACTCGCTACGAAGAGAATATCGCACTGCTAAATTCTTGCGTGCCGCTGGTGGGGAAGAAATTGCTGGAAATCGGGACTGGATACGGTATCTCGCTCGCGTTGATATTAATTCACTATGGTGCCGATGCCGTAGGCATTGAGCCAGCGTCAGTGGGGTTCGATGATTCTTACAAGGGCGCACGCGCCATCTTGGCGGAGAATCAACTTGACCCCGGCCGGGTCATCAACGCCAGCGGTGAACAGTTGCCGTTCGATAACGAAAGCTTCGACGTGGTGTATTCCAACAACGTGCTCGAGCATACGACCGACCCGCGACAGGTACTAAGGGAAGCCGTGCGGGTGCTCAAGCCCGGCGGCACTTTATACGTGGAAGTACCTAACTATCTTTCGTACTTTGAAGGTCATTACATGATCCCTCAGCCGCCCATATTGTGGCGCGGCTTGCTCCCCGCGTGGGTTCGGTGGGTGTACCGGCGCGATTCTGGGTTTGCCAAAACCTTGCACACCGAAATAAATCCCGTTTGGTTGCGTAAGCGACTGCGAGAGATCAATACGGAGTTTCCCATAGAGGTGCTGACTTTGGGCGAAGCTCGTTTCTTGGCGCGTCTAGCGCAGCCGTTTAAGTTCCAAACAGATTCTGTTCGCGGGATTGCGCGGAAAGCAATCAAACTGATACAAGCGTTGAACTGGAGGAATTGGGTGGGGAGGCTTATCGTCAAGGCACAAGGCCATTACCCCATCATCTTGGTCGCGATTCGCCGCTGAACACTGTCATGTGCCGGAGTTCGGCGGCTGTGTTTTCCCCAGACACTCCTCGAAGAAACGAAGCACGGTCGCAAATGCGTGTCGGCCCTCATGTTGCCTCGTCAGGCCATGCTTCGCACCCGGGTACACCATGACGTCAAATGGTTTGCCCAAATCCTGCAGGCGGCGAAATAGCTTTGTACTATTTGAAAACAAAACATTGTCGTCTGCCATACCGTGCAAGATTAAAAGGCGGCCTCGCAGGCCCTTCGCATGAGATAGCACGGAGCTATCCGTGTAGCCCGCGGGATTGTTCTCGGGCGTGCCCAGATATCGTTCCGTGTAGTGTGTGTCATACAGTGTCCAGTCCGTAACGGGGGCCCCGGCCGCACCCGCAGAGAATACTTCGGGGGCTTTCAACATGAGCATCAATGTCATGTACCCCCCATAACTCCAGCCCCAAACCCCGATTCGCGCGGCGTCTACGTACGCCTGAGAAGCCAGCCAACGCGCTCCCCGCACTTGGTCGGCGACCTCTACTTCTGCCAACTGGCCGTGGATCGGCGACTGGAATTTAACGCCTCGGGAAGCAGTGCCCCTGTTGTCGAGCTGAAAAACGATGAAACCGGCGCGCGTCAAAATCTGCGTGAACGAACTGCCCGACCAATTGTCGAGGACGCGCTGGACGCCGGGTCCGCCGTAGACGTCTACTATCGCGGGATAGCGTTTTCCTGAATCGAGATGCGCCGGCTTGTATAGTCGATAGTAGAGCGTCTGACCGTCATTAGCCTTGATAGAGCCGATTTCGCCCATGGAATTGTCCGCCATGTACGCGGCATCCGGATGGGTCGCGTCGAGCCGGTTTTCGAGCAGTTCGGCCTTTAGTTTGCCGTCCGCAGCCAACAATCTTACGCGTGGGGGTTGCATGCTGCTGTTAAAAGAGTCGACGTAAAAATGACTGTCGCTCGACATGATGACCGAGTGCAGACCCGCCTCCTGCGACACGCGGAATACCTGCATCGGATCCATTGTGTCGAGTGAGGTACGGTATAGATGCCGCTCCGTGGGCGACTTCTCGGTCGCAGAGAAGTAAATCATCCGATCCTTTTCATCGACGCCCTTGACGGCGCGATGTCGAAAGTCATCGACATTCCATTCGCCGGAAGTGAGACGTCTTATCAAGCGGCCTTCGTAATCATACAGGTATAAGTGTTGATAGCCGCTGCGGGCAGATTGCCAAATAAACTCTTGCGAATGTTTGAGGAACGTGAGGTCGTCGTGCAGGTCAATCCAGGTTTTACTGGTCTCCGTGAGAACCACATGACTCTTTCCCGTAGTAGTGTCCGCGAACAGCAAATCCAGTTGCCTCTGGTTACGGCTCTCACGTTGGATGGCAAGCGTTTTGCCATCCGGCAACCAATCCACCCGGGCGAGATAAATGTCGGGATCCGAGCCCAAATCGATCCAAGTGATATCGGCGCTATGAACGTCGGCGACCCCGACCTTTATGAGAACATTGGCTTGCCCAGCGGCGGGGTAGCGCTGCGCAAAGGTGGTAACGTTGTCGGCGTCGATTTCGAAGCGCTGCGTTACGGCGACGGGGTTTTCATCGACTCGCGCAAACGCAATGTAATTGCCATCTGGCGCCCACCAATAACCCTTTGCACGGTCCATCTCCTCCTGCGCAATGAATTCGGCCATCCCGTTTTTGATGGGACCCCCACCGTCGCTGGTCAACGCCCTCTCAAGCCTGGAAACAATGTCGAAGACAAAGAGATTTTGTTCACGCACATAAGCGACATGGCTGCCGGACGGAGAAACCGCGGCGTCGGTAACAAATCCTCCAACTGGTGCGATTTCCATTGGAGTGATTGTTTTGGGATTGCTAAGTTCGTAGTAGTACAACTTTCCGCAGAGCGGGAACAGCAATGCCTTTCCGGAAGGCGCAAAGGAATATTCCAGGATGCCGGACAGCGCCGCCGTTCTTTGTCGCTCGCGCCGCCCTGCTTCCTCATCTGAGAGCTTTTCGCCTTGCGGCGGCAAAATATTGGAATCGACCAATAGCCGCGTATGGCCGTCACGGATGTTATATTCCCACAGATCGAGCCGGTCCTTCTGGTCGGGCCTTCCTTTGAGGTAAGTGACCCGAGAACCGTCCGGAGACATTTGCAGACCCACAATAATCGGACCGGCAAGGGCAGGCGCATCGAACAGGCGATCGATGGTGAGTTCTGCGGCGCGAGGCGATGCAACCATGGCGCAAGAAACTAGCACAAGCGCAGCCACGTAGCCGGTGAACAGAGCTTTGGCATGGATACCAACTTTATTTATAGTCGAGTCAAGTGATAACAAGCTTCGTACAGTTGCGTCGCTCCGCGTGCCCGCATTCTTGGGTCGGCCGCGAGTATGTCTTCGCGATGCAGTTGCCGAACTTCATGGTGTGCCGAATACAGGCGATTGACACATTCGGCGTCCACGGAGAAGGGCGGTCCTGCGATCTCAGTTTGCGGGTATTCGAGCGTGATGAGCAGGGTCTGGCAGCCTTGTGGGGTCACTTTGGTCAGATGTTCAACGTACCGCGTGCGCAATTCAGGCGCCCAGGACACGAGTGCTGCGCGGTCATAAATGGCTGGGCAAGATCCCAAAGTCGGCAGCGCCAATCGAAAGAAATCGCCGCATAACAAACGCAAACGGTCTGCTGCGTATTCCTCAAAGCCGTCGATATCAGCACGACGCGCTAGGACGCCGTTTTCCATACAAAAAGATTCGAGGGCAACGTCTGACAACTCGACGCCCACGACGCTGTGTTCGCGATCACGCAGCCACAGCATGTCAAGGCTCTTACCGCACAGAGGAACGAATACCGGGCACTCACGAGGCAGATTTAGGTGAGGCCAATACTTCTTCAAAGCGGGAGCAACCGTGTTTTGGTGAAATCCGACCTTGCCGCTACGCCAGCGCTCATGCCAAAAATCGGGCTGCACGCTCTAACTCTCCTCGGAAGAGGGCGTAGCGGTGTCGTTGGGTTCATCCGGCGACTCGTCGGGTATCTTGTGCTGCTCGGTGAGCCAAGCGCCCAAATCGATCAAGCGGCAGCGATCACTGCAGAAAGGTCGATAGGTCGATTCTGGCGACCACGGTACCGGGCGGCCGCATTGCGGACATTTGACGACCGTCGCCATGCGCCTTCGATCTTCGCTTATGCGCAGCAGGTCAGAAGAAACGGAATATCCGTTTCAACGTGCACGGGCCGCTTGGTCGCATCGAGCCAGTTGAGAAAACGAATCGTGCATCGGTGTTGGCTACCGCTTATTTCGGGAAACAAGTCCGTGCTCGGTGGCAACGTCACTCGCACCAGTTGGCAGGGGTGCTCACGATCGAATTGCAATTGGAAAATACCGCCTAGCGCAATCTCCGACCTTCGCTTGGCGTTTTGGCGCGTCAGCCATAGAAGTTCCGCGATGCTATCGCACAGCGGTCGGATCAGTGCCAGCCACCTGCCGAACTCAGCGGCCCGCACTTCCGTCGGGCGATTCAACCAATACGAGTAGTCCGGTAAATCGAAATCACAAGTGCCGCCGGGTATGGCGGTTCGATGCTTTACGGCGCTCAAGAACTCCGAATCACGCAGCGGCCCCATGAAGTTGCCCCCGACCGTTGCCAGTTCATTGCGCAGCTTGAGCAGGTTGGCCATGAGACTCTTCAGCCGGCCGGGATCGACCCCCGTCTTTGACTGATACTCCTTAAGAATGTTGGCTTGGCGCTCCAACTCCTTCAGCACGTCGCTGCGCGAGTCGCCACGCGCAGTAATGGCAAGAATTTCAAGCAGGCTCGCGACAGCCGAGCGCGTGCTCCAGGCGCTTGTCGACTCACTGTGATAAGTCGCCTGCGTATAGAGGAATTCCAGGCGCAGGAAGGTTCGCATGCGCTCGTTCAGCGGTTGCTCGTAAACAACGGGGGCCGCCTCGAGTTCGGCCTGGTCCTGTGGATCTGGGTATGAATTCATCGGCCTATTCTGAGCTAACGGGAGGGCTAGGGTAAACCTTGGTTTTGCCGTGCAAGCTGTAGGTAGCGTGCGTGCAGCCGATCAACCCCCTGTCGCAATTCCGTGACGGTGCCCGTGTTGGCCAGGATGTCGTCCGCAGCGCTCAATCGCGTACTACGGCTCGCCTGCGCTGCGAGGATTGCGCGGGCCTGCTCCCGAGTGCTGCCATCGCGTGCGCTCAGGCGTTGCAGTTGGACAGCCTCGTCCACATCGACCACGAGGATCCGATCTACCCGATCGCGTTGAGGGCCGCCGCCCTCTATCAGGAGGGGAATCGCCATGATGATATAAGGACCGGCGGCAGCGGCGGACTGTTGCTCCATATGGACTTGAATCAGAGGATGCAGAATGGCGTTCAGGTCAGCCCGAGCAGAGGCATCGCTAAAGATCAGATCCCTCAGGGCGCGTCGATCCAATTCACCGCTGGTGGTGACCACGCCAGACCCAAACCGTCGAATGACTTGTTCCAAGCCGGGTGTTCCCGGCGCAACAACTGCGCGGGAAACTTCATCCGCGTCGATCACGGGAACACCGAGTTCCGAAAATCTTTGTGCCGCTGTGCTCTTGCCGCTGGCGATGCCGCCGGTAAGCCCGATTCGCAGGCGCGGTGCCATGCATCAGTGCCGAAGGCCGGATACGCGAAGATAGCCACTGACCAGCGAATCGCCGTACATCATCGCAAGCCAACCCGCGGCCGCCAAATAGGGGCCGAAGGGCATGGGGGCGGCTCTATCGCGCCCGCGCAGCAAGATCAGCAGTATGCCAAGCACGGCACCCGTCGCCGCGGAAAGCAGAATGATCAGCGGCAATACTTGCCATCCCAGCCAGGCACCGAGGGCCGCAAACAGCTTGAAGTCGCCGTAGCCCATGCCTTCTTTTCCCGTAACCAGCTTGAAGAGGTGAAACACCAGCCAGAGGCTCAAGTAGCCAGTGGTGGCGCCAATAATGGCATCTCGGGCAGACACGGGCAGCGCAACCCCAACCACGGGTCCCACCACAATGGCGGCCAGGAGCCCAGCCCACATCAACGGTAAAGTCAGGGTATCGGGCAGGAGTTGGTGGTCGATGTCGATACCGGTCAGAGCGATCAGAGTCCACGTGATGAGCAGGGCGCAGAGTGCCGGCGCGCCGAATCCGAAGTGCCAGGCGACCCAGACTGAGAGCAAACCGGTGGTCAGCTCGACTATGGGGTATCGCATCGAAATCTTTGCGTTGCACGCAGCGCAGCGGCCGCGCAATGCCAACCAGCTGACTATGGGGACGTTCTGCCACGTTTTGATAGGCGCTTTGCAAGAAGGACAAGCGGAGCGGGGGGTGCTGAGATTGAAGGACGGTTCCGGCGCGGGCGCGACGGTGGCCAGCACCTCGGCAGCCTGAGTCCGCCATTCGCGCTCCATCATGATGGGCACGCGGTAGATGACAACGTTTAGAAAACTACCAACGACCAACCCAAGCACAAATACGGAACCCGCAAAAAACAGTGGGTTCATAGCACATAGCGTGGCGATCTCGCTCAGCATGGCCGAACCGGTCCCGTCCGGCGGACCTGGCGCCCTATCCGACGACTTGACCGAGCTTGAAGATCGGAAGGTACATGGCAATCACCATGCCGCCGACCAAGATGCCAAGAATTGCCATGATCAGAGGCTCGAGCAAGCTCGACATGCTGTCCACTGCGTTGTCGACTTCTGCTTCGTAAAATTCAGCCACTTTGCCGGACATAGTATCCAGCGAGCCCGATTCCTCACCGACCGCGATCATCTGCACCACCATGTTGGGAAACAATCCCACGTTGTCCATGGCTTTCTGCAAACGCTGGCCGGTCGCAACCTCGTCCTTCATGCGAAGTGTCGCTTCCTCATAGACGATATTTCCGGTGGCGCCCGCCACCGAGCCCATCGCCTCGACCAAGGGCACACCCGCGGCAAACATGGTTGACAGCGTGCGCGAAAAACGCGCGATAGCGGACTTCTGAAGTATAGGACCGATGATGGGGAACTTCAGCATGATTCGGTCCAAACCACGCTGCATGTTTCTGGATCTTCTGTATAGATACATGAACCCAAACCCTGCGCCGACAACCAACATGCCCATCCACCATCCCTGATGTTGGACAAAGCGAGACAAGTTAACGACCATTTGAGTGAATGCCGGCAAGTCCGCGCCGAATCCCCTGAATAGCTCTTCGAACTGCGGAATCACGAAGATCAGCAAAATGATCGTAACTATCACAGCAACAATCATCACGGCAGCCGGATAAAAAAGGGCTTTCTTGATCTTCTTCTTAAGAGCCTCGGTTTTTTCTTTATATGTAGCGATCTTGTCTAAAAGTGTTTCAAGAGCACCGGCCTGCTCACCTGCTTCGACGAGATTTACGAAGAGATCATCGAAATACAGGGGAAACTTCGCGAGCGATTCATGCAGGGTCGACCCACCTTCGATATTGGCTTTGATGTCGAGGATCAGCTTTTGCATCGACGGTTTTTCATGACCGTTACCTACGATTTCAAAAGACTGAACCATAGGAATGCCCGCGGCCATCATGGTCGCCAACTGGCGGGCGAAAATGGAGATGTCTTCAGCGTTGGGTTTGCCGCCCCCCCTGAACAGGTTGCTTTGGGTTTTAACGCGCGTTGCTGCCACACCTTGGCGCCGCAAGTCCGCTCGCAGCGCAGCTTCGTTTGCCGCAAGGGCTTTGCCGCGTACCTTATGGCCGCGCTTATCCTTGCCCTCCCAAATGTATTGGATATCTTTTTTTGCAGCGGTCGCGGATACAGCCATGATCAATCCTTATCCCAATAGAACTAGTCGACAGTAATGCTGTTGATTTCTTCCAAGCTCGTGGCGCCGGTTGTCACTTTGGCCAATCCCGCGCGCCGAAGGTTCCAGACGCCGTCCTTCGTCGCCTGGTCGTTGATATTGATCGCGCCACCGCCTTCCATGATGATGCGGCCGATGGTTTCCGTTACCGGCATGACCTGATAGATGCCCATGCGGCCCTTGTAGCCGTCAGTACATTGACCGCAGCCCACGGCGCGATAGACTCGGATTCCCCTCGCGATATCCTCGTCTTCAAACCCTTCTTTCTTGGCGGCTTCCGCTGGCAAGTCGATCGGAGTCTTGCAATTGTTGCAGAGCTTGCGCGCGAGTCGTTGCGCGATGATGAGGCTGACTGACGTCGCGATGGCATAGGGTTTCACGCCCATGTCGACCAGACGAGTGAGCGTCTGTGGCGCGTCATTGGTGTGCAAGGTCGACAACACCAAGTGTCCCGTTTGGGCGGCCTTGATGGCGATTTCCGCGGTTTCCAAGTCGCGAATTTCACCGACCATGATCACGTCGGGATCTTGGCGAAGGAAGGCGCGCAGCGCAGACGCAAACGTCAGACCCACTTTGTTATTGACGTTTACTTGGTTGATGCCAGGCAGATTGATTTCCGCCGGATCCTCGGCGGTGGAGATGTTGCAATCTTCCGTGTTCAGGATGTTGAGACCCGTATAAAGCGATACGGTTTTGCCGCTGCCGGTGGGCCCTGTGACCAGAATCATCCCTTGCGGTTTCGCGAGATATTTCAAGTACAACTCGCGCTGCAAGGGCTCATATCCGAGGGCATCGATGCCTAGCATGGCGCTCGATGGATCGAGAATACGTGTGACGACCTTTTCGCCGAAGAGCGTCGGGCAGGTGCTGACGCGAAAATCGATGGCGCGATTTTTCGAGAGCCGCATTTTGATGCGGCCGTCTTGCGGCACGCGGCGCTCCGCGATATCCAAGCGGGCCATTACTTTGAGGCGCGCCACAATCTTGACCGCCAACTGCACCGGCGGCAGCGCTACTTCTTTCAATACACCATCGAGACGCGTACGGATTCGAAACAGCTTTTCGTAGGGTTCGAAATGAATATCGGATGCGCCCTTCTTGATCGCATCCAGCAAAATTTTGTTGACGAAGCGCACAATCGGCGCATCCTCCACATCATCTCTGCCAAGTGCATCGGGATTGGCTTCATCATCGCCGCCGGTGACTTCCAAATTCTCAAGATCAAAGTCATCGTCGGTGAGGTTGGGCATCACCGCCTCAGCCTGATCAATCGCCTTGGTGACGGCGGTCTGCAGTTTGTCGTCCTCCACGACGACAAACTCGATGCTCATGGATGTTTGGAAGCGAATTTCGTCCAACGCGTGCAAATTGGTCGGGTCTGCCACCGCCAAAAACAGACGCTTGCCTCGTTTCATCAGAGGTAATACGCGATGCTTTTGCATCAGCTTGTCGCTGACCGATCGCACCGCTTCCGTGTCGGGCGCAATCGCATCGAGGTCCAGCAGCGGGACGCCGAATTCGTTGGATGCTGAAATAGCAATATCCCGCGCGGTCGCCAAATTCATCGCGACCAATTGGGTGACCAGGCTGACGCGCTTTTCCTTGGACTTGATGATGGCGTCCTGCATCGGCGCCTCTTCGACCAGACCGTCCTGCACGAGTCGTTGTGCCAGACCGCCTAGAGCCGCCCGGCTAGTGCCGCCTGCCGTCGCTATTGCGTTGTCATTCATGTACTTAGGAGAATTCCAGCTTTCGGAAATGGAATAGTCTACAGCCTGCATTCGGACGATCAATTGTCAAATGCTCGTGGGCGATAGTGGCACAGTGCCACACGGAAATGACGTGATTTTCTTCCCACTATCGAGGATGCTTGCGAGGGCCGAACGCGGAACTCGGAAGCGTCTACCGCAGCGCAGCAGACGCATCCGGATCACGACCAATTATTCTTATGAATGGCAGGAGGTCGGCAAGTATTGCGGCGAGACCGTGGTCGAACCGCTGCCGCCGCTTGAGGTAGCGCTGGCTGCCGGGGGGGCGGCGGCCGTGCCACAACGCCAGAGAATATCGTTGTTGGCATTCGTGTAAGGCATGATCGCCAAATTGCAGCCGCTGATCTTGGAGTTGACCTGGGTGCCGCCGTAGGTGATTTGAATTACGCCGCCGGTTGTAACGGTCACGGCGCTCTCATACTTGCCGGACGATACACAGGTGCCGGTCAGGTTGGTTTGGACGGGCCAATTGCCGGTGACGGCGTAGTACTCGGAAATCGCCGTCTTCCAACCATCGCCCAAGGTCAAACCTTCCGTCACCTGGGCACGAATGGTGTAGTTCTGGTAGGCGGGAATCGCGATCGCGGCCAAAATACCGATAATAGCAATCACGATCATCAATTCGATCAGGGTGAAACCGCGGCTGATTGCTTTGTTCATTTGAGGAATCCCTAAATCTGTTACTAAAAAGAAAGCCTCTCCGATGAGAGGCTCCCTGTTGCCTTCAAACGAATTCTAGGCGGCAGCCACCCAGAAATTCCGCTGATCCCTTACGAATGGCAGGAGGTCGGCAAGTACTGCGGTGAGACCGTGGTCGAACCGGTTCCACCGCTCGAGGTTGCGCTGGCCGCCGCGGGAGTGGCAGCTGTACCGCAAATCCACAAAACGTCGTTGTTGGCGTTGGTGTAAGGCACGAGCGCCAAGTTGCAGCCGCTGATCTTCGAGTTGACCTGGGTGCCGCCGTAGGTGATTTGAATCACGCCGCCGGTTGTAACGGTCACGGCGCTTTCATACTTACCGGACGATACGCAGGTGCCGGTCAGGTTGCTTTGGATGGGCCAGTTGCCGGTGTTGGCGTAGTACTCGGAAATCGCCGTCTTCCAACCATCGCCCAGAGTCAAACCTTCCGTCACCTGGGCACGAATGGTGTAATTCTGGTACGCCGGAATGGCGATCGCCGCCAAAATACCGATGATGGCGATCACGATCATCAATTCGATGAGCGTGAATCCCTTTTGAACTTGCTTAAGCATTTAGAACTCCTGATATCAAACGCGGAAATACATGTATCGAAACAACGGCGCGGGCCGGTGAACTGTATCAAGCAAACATCGTGCCAACACTCTGCGTATTCGCAACTGACTGATGCAAAACGGTTTTTTGTAGTGATTGAATTAAAGCTGTCGTCAGTCGGCGCCAAAGAATCCACAAATGGTCACTCACTGACAAATTTTGTCAGGCCACTTCATCGATGAGTTCGTGATATTCCCCTTCTGTGTTGATGTCCCAGATTTCGGATTTTCCTTCGCCGGCGTCTAGGATGGAGGACACCGCGGCACGAGCAGCAAGCATCGAGTGATCTTGATTGTTGTAGCGGTGCATGCCGTTACGCCCAACCGGGTAGAGATTCGAGAACCAATCCAGATAGCCCCTGATCTTGTCGAATTCACGATATTCGCCGAAATAAGCTGGATACGCCTTGGGAACCCTGACGACTGTACCGTCGACAACTTGGCGGCGATCGATCATTCCAATCTTCTCGAGCTCCCGAGCCGCGAAATCGATAAATGCCGGGTCCGGCATGGACCAAAGATCATCGTCAACTCCGCAAAAGTATTCGAGGCCGAGCCAGATGCGGTCGGCATTCGCAACCATTGACGGACTCCAATTGTTGAACACTTGAAGCCTGCCGATGCGTACATCCGGCTCCTGAATGTATATCCAATTGTCCGGAGGCATGCCGTTCGCATGCGTTCCAGGACCCCCAAGGTTCATGCGATTCAACAGCAAACCCGCCGTCATGAAGTCCCGGTAGGGCAAGAGGTCCGCGACGCGCGCGACATGTTCGTCGGAAGGGTGCAGCATTGCAGTCAAATCCCGCACCGGCATCGTGGAGATGAAATAGTCGCAGGGAATCGTGCGAACCGAACCATCGATCTCATCCTTCACCACCGCAGCGGTAATTTGACGACCCTTGCGCTCAATCGCCACCACGCGGTTTCTTAGATGAATTTCGCCACCTAATACGCTGACCTTGCGTGCCACCTCTTCCCACATTTGACCAGGCCCAAATTTCGGGTAAAGAAAGCGCTCAATAAGGCTGGTTTCGGTCTTTTTTTGTGCCGTGTCGCCGTGCGAGCGAAATCGACTCGCCACCGCGTGCGAAATTGCTTTTGTGACCGACAATCCCTTGATTCGTTGCGCACCCCATTCAGCCGATATCTCGGTGCACGGGACACCCCAGACCTTCTCGGTGTAGTCCTTGAAAAATGTGCGATAAAGTCTCTCGCCGAAGCGATTGACGAAAAAATCTTCCAGCGAATTCTCCGGCACGCGCCGAACTACCTTCGCCTGCCCGTAACTCAAGCCGACACGCAGACTCTCGAGAAACCCCATGTTCCTAAGCGTGCTTGCGTTGAGTTTCAAGGGATAATCAAAGAATCGCCGACGATAAAAAATGCGCGACAGGCGTTCGCGGACCAACATCACTGCATCGGGTGACGAGGGCATCAGCCGTTCCGGCAAAAAATCCCGCGACCGTTGCTGATAGGTGATCAGCACGGCACCTTCTGGGTCAATCTGGTCCGTCGCTACCGGCAGAATATCCTGCCACCAACGCATAACCCAATCCGACTTGGAGAAGAATCGATGTCCGCCGAGATCCATGCGATTGCCGCGGTAATTAATGGTCTTGGAGATGCCGCCAACCTGTACGTCGGCTTCGAATACCAAGGGTTGAAAATTCGAGCGGCGCAACAATTCCAAAGCGGCGGTCAGGCCAGCCGGCCCCGCACCGGCGATAACCACAATCTTTTGGCTCCCGCCGCTTTCAGTCATAAAAATAATCTCTCACGGGGACATGGGTGGGTCGAACGAACAACAATTGTCGGCGCACCGCAAAATTGCACATGAACGTACAGCCTGCCGCGATGCACTTGGCTACTAAATAATGTTGACCCAAGCACTTGACCCCGACCACTAATATCGCGGTGTTGATAGCCACTCCGAGGATGCCAAGCGCAACGAAACTCAAAAATTCGGCACGCCGGCTGCTCAGGCGATGTTCCTTAAACGCCAAGCGCACCGATAAAGTATAGGCAACGCTGGCTCCCGCCAAAAATGACACGGTGGATGCCAGAACATAGCCCACTGAAAGATATTGCACCATTGTCCACAGCAACGTCATATCGGCCGCTAGCGCGCAGATCGAGGCAGCGCCATATCCCGCTAGCTCGAGAGTAAGGCCTTTCATGCTATCGCGTCCGGTTGTCGCACCCGGCGGCAGTCGTACAAATGCCAGCCCTTCCATTCGCCGGGTTGCGTGTGGGTTCGCGCGTCGAAGCCAAGGAATTCCTTGGCCACGACGAATCCAAGTTGCAGGTCGGCGCAGATCGCGACCAAACGCTCAGGCGTCAGAGGGCGTGTTTGAGCGTCAAGTCTCTTGCCTTGATCTACCAGAGTGTTCTGTGAAAGCAACATCCAATCGGGTTCCATGATCGGCAACAATATCTGTGATCGGCGCCTGATCTCCCGCGACGTAATCGGGGAAAAGACCACACCCGCTGCCTGATTGACGCTGAGGTAGCTCGGCCGCTGCAGCGAGAACCAAACGAAACCAGCGGAATTTCGCGTTGGTACGAGGAGTACGTTGCTGGTCGCCGGAATGGCGTCGCGCCAATCCGAAAACGCTTCGATCTCCGCGCGCGTGCCAACCGTGCTGGGCCGCGAGAACGAGCCTCTCATCGCGAAGGCACAGATTGTGAGCAAGAGCACCCCGGCAACGCCGCTCACGTACGCCGAATGGCTTGTACGTATCCCTTTCCACCCCAAGACATATAGGGCCAGCGCTGCGGTCGGCAGAGCATAAACGCTGCGAAGGCGTTCGATGAGGACCGGCTCGTCGGTCTTTGTTCCTAATGGCGTTGAGCAGACGGACCATATATTCGCGACAGTCCACGCGAGGATAGCTGCAATGAGCAAAAAAGAGAGCACCCAGAGAAGCTTCTGTGTGGGCGGCTGAACATGGCCCCGCAAGCTCCATAGACACAATGCCGCAGCTACGAGAAAAGTCCCGTTTATAGGGGAAAATGTCCAGCCAGCGACGAGCAAGGTCGCACATACCGCGCCGCAGCCCCCGCCTTTCCATAGCCGAAGGGCGGTCGGCAATATCGTTAGTACGCTCACAAATCCCGTGACCCAAAACCATCTCCAGGCCTGCCCCTGAAGAAGAATTGGCGTCGGGCCCAAGCTGCTAGCGATGAGCGCGATGATCAACCCTGTGACGCCCACCAGGGCGGCGGAGGCGCAGAGCCGCCGCAAGCGTGCGTCATCTGAGCTCAATGCGCTGATAGCGAGACACAGCAATATCCGTGCGTGCATTTCCCAATCGCTCAAGTGCCAGTACTTCAAAAACAAGAATTGGGACCTTTCTCGAACCACTTCCAGCCACTGGCCGTCCATGATCGAGAAGGCATTCCAAGCGTGGGTAGCCATGGTAGCTATCCCTTCAATTGCGAGCGCGAGGACAATGCCGGCGGCAGCGGCCAGTAGAGAAAGCGGTCCCGAGACGGACAAGCAAGTCAGCAGGAGCAGGCCCGGTAGCGCCATGAGAGGATGGATGAACAACCCCAGCAGTGCGATCGCCCAACTGAGTCCGGAATACCCTCGATAGCGCAACGCCAACGAGGTCACCACCAGCGCTTCAGCCATTGACCGTGCGGTCAGATAATTTTCCGCAGAATGAAAAACGCCATATGCTCCGTAGCCTGCCACCGCCATCACCAGCATTGCCACCGACAGCCACGCGATCCTGCTGTCCCAGATCTCTCTTGCCAGCGCCCATGCGGCGGCGAAAAGAGAAACGGTGCACAGTGCGAATAGGCCTGCTGCCGCGTTCAACAATCCGAACCAATGCATGGCCCAAGCGAAAAGGGGCGAAAACAGCGTGTATTGATCTTGCGAGGTAGAGGCCAGATAAATATCAGCGTTCAATGCGGGGATAACTCGCGCCATTGCCTGAAATGCGTATAACTCGCCGTCGCCGGAAAGCGCGTAGTGATGTGTAAGCGCCCATGTCATGGCGAGCAGCAGGCACAAAAGGGCCGTCTGAGTTGATTTTGTTTTCAAGATTAGGATTTCGGGAAAATAACGCTGACCGCATTATGTCTTGTACAGAGGGCGGGTTGTGTGACGTGAATCCTCTATCAACCGATCACTCGATGCCGAGTTTCTTAATCCTGTATCTAAGAGCTCTGAACGACATCCCCAGGACTTTGGCAGCGGCGGTTTTGTTATAGCGAGTCTGTTCCAGCGCTTTGATGATGGCGTCGCGCTCGATTTCCTCTAAATGATCGCCCAGTGGCGCGACGGATGAAGAGTGGCTGACAGGGGAAGCACCGGCAGCAGGTGTACGTAGCTGAACGTCGCTCACACCGATTTCCCCGCTCGTGGTGAGCGTTATCGCCCTCTCCAGAATGTTCTCCAGCTCTCTGACGTTTCCGGGAAATGTATACGCCTCAAGGGCCGCTACGGCATCTTTCCCGAGCATTGGCGGCATGATCTTCATGCGTCGACCCAGTCGTTTAAGAATAGATTCAGCCAGTTCGGGCACGTCTTCTGGTCTTTCGCGCAGCGAAGGCACTCGCAATTCGATGACGTTGACGCGATAAAAGAGATCCTCGCGAAACTTGCCTTCTGCGACTAAGTTGGAGAGATTCTTATGAGTCGCCGACAACACGCGGACGTCGACGCCCACTTCGAGCTGCTCGCCCAGCGGACGTACAGCTTTCTCTTGAATCACGCGCAAGAGCTTCACCTGCATGTGCAGCGGCAAGTCGGCGATTTCGTCGAGAAAAAGCGTTCCACCTTCGGCCGATTGGATCAAACCTTTCTTGTCGCTGACGGCGCCGGTAAAGCTGCCGCGCTTGTGCCCGAAGAGCTCACTCTCCATGAGTTCGGTCGGAATCGCGCCGCAATTAACGGGTACAAATGGCCCATCGCTGCGAGGCCCAGACTCGTGGATTAGTTTTGCCACCAATTCCTTGCCGGTGCCGGACTCGCCTGAAATATGCACCGGCGCCTGGCTGCGTGCGACTCGAACGATCATTTCGCGCAATTCGTGCATCGCATGCGACGCGCCAAGCAGGCGCGGGCCAAAAACGCTGGTATCGCCGTCCAAGGGGCTGGATAGTTTGATTGCTGTTGCCACCAATTTACGGAGACCAGCCAGATCCAAGGGTTTGGACACGAAATCAAATGCGCCCAGCTTCAGCGCGCGCACTGCAGTCTCCATGTTGCCGTGCGCGGTAATGACAGCTACGGGAACGCTGGGTGAATTTTGTTGAATCCACTTGACCAGGTCGAGTCCGTCTCCGTCCGGGAGCTGCATGTCCGTCAGGCACAAGTCGAAGCGCTCGTCTACGAGCATGCGCTGCGCGGTCGCAACATTGCTCGCAGTGCGAGAACTCAGATCCATGCGCTGTAGCGTGATCGAGAGCAGCTCGCACAGATCCGGCTCGTCGTCCACGATAAGTACTGCCGGTTTCGCCACTACTCCTCCCAACGCTGCGGGTCGCTGAAGACGATTCTAAAAATGCTGCCATCGCTGCCGCGCGGTTCGTACAGCAGGACGGCACGATTCAATTGACACAGTTCGCGCGCGATGAAGAGCCCGAGTCCGGTACCGCCCTTGCGCCCGGTGAAGAACGGCTCGAAGATTCGGTCCGCTGCCAATGCTTCGATTCCCGGTCCGCGATCGGCAACCTCGAGAAATGGGCGATTGCTCGGGTTCAGACGGCCGACGCGAATTTCAAGGCTCAAGCCGTCGCGAATCTCACCATACTTCAAAGCATTTTCGCATAGATTCCAAACGACTTGGTGCAAGTGACTGGGGTCGAAACGAACTTCAAGGCCGCCGGAGTCTTCGTGCAACCCAATTTGGGATTCTTGAATCTGCATTGTCTCGCAGAATTCACCGAGAAAATCCTCGAGCCAATCGCCGAGATTCAAACGAGTCGGCTTGGTGGATTCGCGCCTCGACAGCTGCAGAACATTGTTGATGATGGTGCTCACTCGCTCCGAATTATTGCGAATGATGTCGGTGAGACGGCGTTCGTCGGCTCCGATGTTGGGACTTTCCGCGAGCAATTGTCCCGCGTGACTCATGGCACCTACCGGGTTACGTATTTCATGCGCGATGCTTGCAGACAGCCTTCCCAATGCGGCGAGCTTGCCCTGCTGCACGCGCTCCGCCATCAAGGTGGTGTCCTCCATGAATATCAACGTTGGGCCGGGCGCCGTGCCGCCGAGCGGCGCAAAATGCGGCTGAATCACGCGGGCACCGTCGGCGGCCACGAAACTCGGCGGAGTGCTGTCTTCGCGTTCGGTGCGCCGCCATGTCGTCAATGAATATAGCAATCGCGGCGCCACTTCACCCACAAGAGCCCCGGGGACCGAATGGTCATCTCCGAGAATCTCAGCGGCAGACTCGTTAATGAGCCGAATTCTATCCGCGGCATCCACGACCAAGATGCTCTCACGCAAGTGCTGCACGATGTACTGTGAGAGATCAGCAAGATCGGCGAGGTCCACGTCCTTCTGTCGAACCAACGCGTCGGTCTCGCGCAACCGAGTGGCAGCGAAACTTGACGCGCCCGCGAGAGTGAACAGCACCGCACCCAACAATCCGGCGGTCGCGTACCACGTGCTGTCAAGATGTCCAGACAGATGTTGCCAAATCGTGTCGCCCAGGATGGCCAGCGCCGCCAGCGCTGCCAGGAAGATCGCGGCTCGTGGCCCGAGAAGAAAGGCCAACCCCCCGACCGGTAGTAAAAATAGCAGGCCTAGACCACTCGGTACTCCGCCAAAGGTGTGCAACAAAAGGGCCAATATGACGATGTCGATCGACGCTTGCAGGGTCAACTGCAGGTTGACGCCGCCCAGGCGGCGTCGTACCAAGATCACGTTGAGCAAACCAAAGCAGAGATAAAAAGTGATGCAGCCGAAAAACAGATCTTGCGACTCGAGATAGATGCCCTTGGCGCCCCCCAACAGGTACAACCCCGCCAGCATGAGGGGAACCAGCACCCGGTATAGGTTTAGGACCGCAAGCACGCGCCAATTCAGGGCGGGCTTCGGGTCGGTCATCAAGCGGTCGGAATCGCGATTCAAGATTTTCCCAAGTAGCTTGGCTTTGCGCTGTTCTTAAGCTTAATTCAGAATAGCGCGCCTTACGCGAACTGATCGACACAAGGGACCGTCCATGAATCTGCACGAATACCAATCCAAGGAGCTTTTTGCTCGATACGCCATCCCAGTTCCTAAAGGACAGGTGGCGGACTCTCCCGAGGAGGCCGTGGCGGTGGCCGAAAAACTGGGAGGCTCCCTATGGGTTGTGAAGGCGCAGGTGCACGCCGGCGGCCGCGGCAAGGCGGGTGGCGTCAAGGTCGTGAAGGATCTCGAGGCCGTCAGAAGCGCGACGAAGGCGATGCTGGGCACGACGCTCGTCACCCATCAGACTGGGCCCGAGGGTTTGCCGGTGCATCAGGTGTATGTCGAGGTGGGCTCGAAGATTGCCCGTGAGATTTATGTGAGTTTGGTGCTCAACCGAGAAGCCAGCCGACTTGCTTTCGTGGCGTCTGCCGCGGGAGGCATGGACATCGAAGAAGTCGCAGAACACACCCCCGAGAAAATAATTCGCGTCAACGTGCATCCCACCGCGGGACTCGAGGATTTTCAATGCCGCCAATTGGCATATGGGCTTGGCTTCAGCGGCGCGCAGGTGGCGCAGTTCGGCAAGATTGCCCATGCGCTCTACAAGCTGTACTTGGATCGCGACGCCAGCCTGGTGGAAGTCAACCCGTTGATCGTTACGCAAGAGGGCAATTTGCTGGCGCTCGATGCCAAGATCAACATTGAAGACAACGCGCTATTCCGGCACAAAGATCTAGCCGCCTGGCGCGATGCCTCGCAAGAAGACCCGATGGAGCGCAAGGCGGCGGAGCATGAACTCAATTACGTGTCGCTCGACGGCAATATTGCCTGCATGGTCAATGGCGCGGGCCTTGCCATGGCGACCATGGATTTGATTCAGCTGCATGGCGGGAAACCCGCCAACTTTCTCGACGTCGGCGGCGGTGCTACCAAGGAACGCGTTTCCGCGGCGTTCAAATTGATTTTATCGAACAGCAAAGTCACCGCCATTCTGATCAATATCTTCGGCGGTATCGTCCGCTGCGACATGATTGCGGAAGGCATCATCGCGGCGGTCAAAGAAGCGGGTGTGAGCATGCCGGTGATCGTACGGCTCGAGGGCACGAACGCGCCGTTGGCCCGCAAGCTGTTGGCGGGCAGCGGCCTTGCTATCACGGCGGCGAGTGATTTAACCGATGCGGCCGTCAATGCCGTGAGCCTGGCGGGAGCCCAAAGATGAGCGTTTTGGTCAACAAGAGCACCAAGGTCATCTGTCAGGGTTTTACCGGCAAGCAGGGAAGTTTCCATTCCGAGCAGTGCCTGGCGTATGGCACCAAATTGGTGGGCGGAGTCACCCCCGGCCGCGGCGGCGAAAAACACTTGGGGTTGCCGGTATTCGATACCGCCAAGGAGGCTGTGGAGAAGACCGGCGCGACCGTGAGCATGATCTATGTGCCGGCGCCATTCGCGGCGGACGCAATTCTGGAAGCAGCCGATGCCGGAATCGAACTCATCGTATGCATCACCGAGGGCATCCCGGTCAATGACATGGTAACCGTGAAGGCCACCCTCGCGAGCTACAAGACGCGGCTCATCGGACCGAACTGTCCGGGCATCATCACACCGGAGGAATGCAAGATCGGCATCATGCCGGGATTCATCCACAAAAAGGGCCGCGTCGGCATCGTGTCACGTTCGGGGACTCTTACCTATGAAGCCGTGTTTCAGACAACCAACAATGGTCTGGGCCAAAGCACCTGCGTCGGCATCGGCGGTGATCCCGTGCGGGGCATGAATTTCATCGATGTGCTGGAATTGTTCGAAGGCGACGTCCAAACGGAAGGTATCGTGATGGTGGGCGAAATCGGCGGCAGCGATGAAGAGGCTGCGGCAGCCTACATCCGCAAGAGCGTGAGCAAACCTGTGGTGGCGTATATCGCCGGCATGGCTGCGCCTCCGGGGAAGCGCATGGGACATGCCGGCGCCATTGTGGCGGGCGGCAAAGGCACGGCGGCTGCGAAGTTCGAGGCATTGGAAGAGGCGGGGATCACGACGGTACGTTCGCCCGCGGATCTAGGCGCGGCGATCGCCAAGCGGCTGGGCAAGTAGAAGGAGAAGTTCTTGAGCGATCTGCGGCAGTTGCGCTGTGTAATGGCACAGCTCAATTTGGTGGTCGGCGATGTCGAGGGCAACACGTCGCGCATCGTCGCGGCCGCCAATGAGGCTCGCGATCGCTATCGCGCGGATTTGGTGATGCTGCCTGAGCTTGCGGTATCCGGTTACCCTCCAGAGGACTTGTTGTTCCATTCTGGTATGCGCCTGCAGGTTGCGCGTTCGATCGAGAGGCTCAAGAAAGAGGTGCGCGGCATCACGTTAATTGCCGGCTATCCGGAGTACGTGGATTCGCATATTTTCAACTCCGCCATCGTGATTCGCGACGGCGTAATGTTGGCGAACCATCGTAAGGCTTGTCTACCGAACTACCGCGTATTCGACGAGAAGCGTTATTTCACGCCCGGAACTGAAGCCACCATCGTCGAGGTGAAAGGCATCAAGGCGGGCGTGCTGGTATGCGAGGACGTTTGGGACGCGCAGCCCGCCAAACAAGCACAACTCGCCGGCGCGCAAGTCCTGTTGGTCATCAACGCCTCGCCCTATGAGGTCGATAAGCAAAGCCAACGCGAGCAGCAGGTCATCGGTCGACGGGTCAAAGAAACTGGACTGCCGATCGTGTTTCTCAACTTGATCGGCGGCCAGGATGAGCTCATGTTCGACGGCAATTCCTTCGTGATGGATGCAAACGGCGCCGTCACGCAGCGCGCGCCGGCTTTCGCCCAAGACCTGTACGTCGTGGATCTCGAGGTGAATGCAACGGGCGCAGTTCATCCCGTTCCAGCGACCATAGTGCCGCTGCAAAGCCAGGAAGAGAGCGTGTACGGCGCGTTGGTGCAAGGCACACGCGACTATGTAGACAAACACCGTTTTCCCGGCGTAGTGATGGGCTTGTCGGGCGGCATCGACTCGGCGCTCGTGCTATGTATCGCGGTGGACGCGTTGGGCGCGCACCGCGTGCATTCCGTGGCCATGCCATCGCGCTTCACCTCACAGATGAGCAAGGACGATGCGGCGCTGCAGGCGCGAAATCTGCACGTCAAGCACAGTGAAATCTCCATCGAGGGCATGTTCGAAGCGACGCTGGCAGCGCTCAAAGACGAATTCGCCGGGCGGCCGGCCGATACGGCCGAAGAGAACATTCAGTCGCGCTGCCGCGGCGTGCTGTTGATGGGCATCTCGAACAAAACCGGCAAAATGCTCCTCACCACCGGCAACAAAAGCGAAATGGCGGTGGGCTACGCGACCTTGTACGGCGATATGGCCGGCGGTTTTGCACCGATCAAAGACTGCAGCAAGATGCTGGTGTATCGACTCGCGCATTGGCGCAACATGCAATCCCAAGTGATTCCGGACCGAGTCATCGATCGTCCGCCGTCGGCGGAATTGCGATTAGAACAGAAGGACACAGATAGCCTGCCGCCGTACGACGTGCTGGATCCCATTCTCGAAGCTTTCATCGAAGAGGATTTATCCGTCGATCAGATCGCGGCACGAGGTTTCGACCGCGCGACGGTAGGCCGCATATTGGATTTGGTTAAGCGCAATGAATACAAACGGCGCCAGGCGCCGCCGGGCGTGCGGGTCAGCGGTCGGGCCTTCGGGCGAGATTGGCGCTACCCGATCACCAGTGGATACAAGGCGCGTTAGAGAATTGCCCACCAGTGTTTCTTCGGCACCACATCGCCGACGCTGCCGGGATAGTTAGCGGCGTACACCTGCCGCGCGTTCGCTTCCAAATCGGTCATTTTTAGCGCGCGATACGCATCGACGATGACCTTCATGGAGCCTTTTACCGCCGGAGATCCGTCGTAGTTTTCAACGCAGTATTTGGCGCGATTGAGCGCACCCACGTACGCACCGCGACGCATGTAGTATAGCGCCACGTGCAGTTCGAAGTCAGCCAAACGGTTGCGCAAGAACACCATTCGCATACGGGCGTCGGTGTCGTATTGGCTGTGTGGAAATTTCTCGATGAGCTGCTGGAAGGAATCGAAGGAT
>Ga0182030_10001491_pt1 | contig 48274 bp, 41 predicted proteins | sample 812S3MmetaG_FD_121299 | JGI IMG/M metagenome (GOLD analysis project Ga0182030, IMG submission 121299) | Permafrost microbial communities from Stordalen Mire, Sweden - 812S3M metaG (Illumina Assembly) | ecosystem: Environmental > Terrestrial > Soil > Wetlands > Permafrost | place: Sweden... | reverse complement strand
GGGGGGCTGCCCGGGGGCCCAGCGGGGTAGCCGGAAAAAAGGGGCCAAGCGACGGTGCGCCCGGCGGCCCGCGGGGGCAAATTCAAATTGGGGGGCCCGGGGGGGTTTAGTTGGTTTTCCCCCCCCCCCCCCCGCAGTGAAGATCAGCGGGCGGGGCGCCTTCCCGCGCCACCAATTTACCGGCACCGGGCCCAGCTGCTAGGCTGTGTGCATTGGGTTGACGAGGCTGAATCCTCGATGGTCGGGGGCGGTGAATGACAGTGTCCTTTTCGGCAACGACTGGTCCGTCAATTCGCGCCGAGACTATCGCCCCCGCCCCCAGGCCGGGAATCTTAGACGGGGCCGATCGGCGCTTCGCGGCGCCGATCGTCACTATTTGGCCGAAAGTGACAGGTTGCTGCGCTCCTGAGAACCAATTCGCAGTCTGAACCGACATGCCGTTACCGAAAAACCCGCTGGCTGCCTATCGCGCATTTGCGGCATCGACGGTCGAAGAGCTGCATGCTGCGGTTCAAACGCATCTGGGCGCCGAATGCATTGCCGCGCCGGTGGAGCGGCCCTTGTCCGCGGTGGCCAACATGTACCGGTTGCCCTCCGGTCAGCTGTGGTTTTGCTCCTACGCTGCGCCGGTCGAGATTCGATTCGGCGAGTCGGATTATTTTCGCGTTCAATTCCACCGCTCCGGCATCGGCAGCACCCGGATCGGCGCGCGAATGATACCGATAGGGCCCGATCAAGGCTGTGTTTCGCACGCCGCGGCGACGTTATCGTTCGGCGCAGGTTTTCAACAGCTCGTGTGGCGTATCGATCGCTCCGCCATGAGCAGGAAGCTCGCCGCGCTCACCGGCGCCCCCGCCGCCCGGGCGCTCGAGTTCGAGCCCGCGCTCGATCTCAGTCTGCCGCGTGCCAGAGCGTTGATCGGCATTTTTCACAGCCTGGTGCACGGCATTTCAGGACCGGCGCAACCCAACCGGTTTCTGCTGGCGGAATTGGAACAAACACTGATGGTGTCTTTGCTCACCCACGCCGCGCACAACTGCGATTCGCAACTGAAATCCTTCACCGCCGAGGGGGCCCCTTGGCACGTGCGCCGCGTCGAGGAATTCATAGAGGCGCACCTCGACAAGCCGTTCGATATCGAGGACGCCGTGGCGCTGACGGGCGTCGGAGTACGAAGCATTTATCGGGCCTTCAGACGCTACCGCGGCTACTCCCCGGCGGAGTTCTCGAAGCAGCGGCGCTTGGTGAAGGCGCGTGGGTTGTTGAGCGACCCATTGCTGCTGCGCTCGATCACGGAAATTGCGTACGACTGCGGCTTCAGCGACTTGAGCCATTTCAGCAGGGACTTCGCGGCAACATTCGGGGAGAGCCCGCGCTCGGTGCATCAAGCGGCGCGCCGAGAAGCGCCGTTGCGGCCCGAGCCCGCGAGGGGCGGGCGCTAGTCGCATTCAAGCCGGTTGCTGCTGGTGATGCAGTGTATGCTGCCGCCACCACTTGCCAGGTAGGTGACATCGATTTGCACCACCTCGCGCTCCGGAAAACAAGCCGCGATCATGGCGCGCGCCCGAGCCTCGCCGGGAACGCCGTAAGAGGGCATCACGATGCCGCCATCGGCGATGTAGAAATTCATGTCGGGAGCTCAGTGAGGCGCCACGCTCGATTCAAACGCGCTAAAGTAACCCTCGACAACCTCGTGAGATGAGTTGCGATGACGCCAGCCGAATTAGGATACATGATGCCTGCCGAGTGGGCGCCCCACGCCGGCTGCTGGATGGCATGGCCCAAGCGGACCGAACTCTGGCGCGAGCATTTGGAGGGCGCGCGGCAGGATTACGCCCGCGTCGCGCAAGCCATCGCGTCCCACGAACCTCTGACGATGATTGCGGACCCTGCCGATGCGGCCGAGACGATGAAGCGGTGCGGTCCGTCGGTCAAGGTCGTGCCGATGCCGATCGATGATTCGTGGCTGCGGGATACGGCCCCGACCTTCCTTGTCAACCGTGCAGGAAGGCGCGCGGCCGCTGCTTTTACCTTCAACGCCTGGGGCAACAAGTACCATCCGCATGATCAGGACGCGAATTTGGGCGGCCGCATCGCTGAATCGGCGGACGTGCCCGTCTACCGATCCAGGCTCGTGGTGGAGGGTGGCGGTTTCTTGTCCGACGGAGAAGGCACGTTGATCACGGCTGAGACCTGTGTGCTCAATCCGAACCGGAATCCCGGGTGGACCCGATCGCAGGCGGAGGCGGAGCTTCGCGCCATGCTCGGAATCCAAAAAGTGATCTGGCTGCCGGGCGATGTGATGGACACGGAAACAGACGGTCACGTCGACGGTTATCTCGCCTACGTGAAGCCTGCGACCGTCCTCCTCGAAGTGGTCGCCGACCCCGCGGATCCGCGGTATCCGATCATGGCAGAAAATCGCAGGGCGTTGGAACGGGAGACTGACGCACGCGGACGTCGCTTCGAGCTGCTGCCCATCGCCGAGGCGCCGCGCTCCGCAGTGCCGGACGGACAAGACGGCTTTTGCCGCTCCTATGTGAACTTCTACATCTCCAATGGTGCCATCATCGCTCCCGCCTACGGGATCGCCGAGGATGCCGCAGTGATCGACACCCTGCGCCGCGCCTACCCCGACCGGGTGGTCGTACCCGTCGCGCTCAAGGATCTGTTCCGCGGGGGTGGCGGCATCCACTGCATCACGCAGCAGGAGCCTGCCGGATCGTACGGCGCCTGACCGGGCGGCTCATTTCGCCCCCTCGCCGGCGAGGCGCGTATGGGCATCGATGATCTTTTCACCCCGGAACAGGAACGAGTAGGTCCTGAACCCCACATATTTTCCCGCGGCATCCTGTGCGTTGATGGCCGCTTGGACGCTCCAGCCGTATATGCGCTTCTCGGTCATCAGAAGCCCTCCCGCGAGTTTGGTGATGGATCCGTGTTCCGGTCGGGTGATCTCGCCATACTGAACGTGTTCCGGATGCTTCAAGTGCTCGGCAAAATACCTGCGAATCGACTGCTCGTAATAGGTGGGCATATCGCCATAAGGGGTTGCGGGCTCGCGAGTCGGCGCGGGCGGTCCGGAATCGGGAGAGGGCGATGGGGGCTGCGGCGCTGATATCGGGGGCTGCGGCGAAGCTATCGGGGGAAGCGCCGCGGCCCCCATCGCCGCGGGTTCCGTCGGTGCCGCGGGTTGGCTGGCCGGTGAGAGCGTTGGAACACTCGTCGGCGCAGCCGCCGCCGGTGCCCCGGAAGGCTGATCCAGCGTCCAACTATCGACCATGCACTTCCAGCTGCCGTCGGCCTGTCTTCTCCAGATCTCGAGCCGCCGACCGCGACTCGACTCCAATGCCCCACGCGATTCGAAGCGCAGCTCATAAGCCCCGACCAGAGAAGCCAGGTCGCCCGATCGAGCCACTTGCACCTCGATCGGGCGCGAGGCAACGGAGAAATGCGGCCGCTCGAGAAGGTGAGTTACGGTTTCGCGGATGATTTCCCTGCCGCTTGCAAGCTGATCGTCCGGCAACAAAACGATCGCATCGGAGGCATAGAACGACATCCAGGCATCGGCGCTGTGACTGCTCGCCGCTGCGGCCCAGTCCGCATCGGCCTTACGCACCGCGGCCTCGGCCGCCAGCGGATCGACCGCGGCGCCGGCGGGAAGGGTCGGTGCGCCGATCAGAAGGGACGTCACAGCAAGACATGCGGGCCATGGCAGCGGCCTTTTCTTCATTCTTAGCTCCCCGGGTGCAATACGGGAAGTTTACACCAGGGGCGTGTAATGCGACGCCCATGCACCGGGACCGGGGCACATTATCTTGCGGTGTAAAACAGCGCGAGCGCCAGCACCAACAGGGTCAGTGCCGCGAGGCCCAGTTGCAATGACGGACTGCTAGGCGCGGTGCGCGTCCTGGCGTCGGATCAGGCTGACCTCGGGGATCGGTAGACGCGCCTCGAAGCGCAGCCCGCGCCCGGGGGCGCTGTCGATGAAAAAGGTGCCCCCCGAAAGCTCGGTGCGCTCGCGCATTCCATTCAAGCCATGCCCGGCGGTGCCTTTGCTGAGGTCCACGCCGCCGCCATCGTCGGCGACACTCACGCACAGCACCCCGCGGGTTCCATCCGTCGACCGCGAGAGCGAAATCCGTACATGAGGCGCTTTCGCGTGTTTGTAGATATTCGTCAGACCCTCTTGAATCAATCGATATGCGGTCAGGTTCAGCGCCTCGCCCAGGCCATCGAAGCAGCCCTCCGCATCAAAGCTAAACTGCGTATCCGGGAGCCGCAGTCGCCATTCATCGATGCCATGCTCGATCGCGGCCAGGAGTCCGAGCTCATCCAGCGCCACCGGTCTCAGACGCGCGATCATCTGGCCCACGATGCCGTGCAGATGATCGACGGTACGAACGATCGCATCCGAGGTTTCAACAGGGCCCCGCGCCCCGCGAGCCGAGCCGTCGCGGATCGACGCGGCATCCAGCTTGATCGCGTTGAGATATTGACCGAGCTCATCGTGCAATTCGAGCGCCAGATGCTTGCGATCGATCTCCTGGATGCGGAGAGTCTCCTTGGAGAGCTCCCGGTTGGCAGCAAGTGCCTCTTCGAGGCGTGCCTCGGCGAGGCACCGCGCGCCGATCTCTCGCCGTGCTTGGCGGTTGCGGCGCCACGCGAGCCAGATGAGGCCCACAAGAAGGACCAGCGCGCCCAGCGGCAATTCGTCGACTTGCAAACGCTCTTCGCGGCGGGTGAGCGCATAGAGCGCTTCGCTCCAGTTGAAGTGCGCGGACAGTGCGACGGCGAGCCCAGTGGCGATGAGCACCGCAAGGGTGTCGCGCCAAGGGGACGCGTAAGCCGGCGCCTTGTCATCGTCCTTGCCAGCAAGGCGGGGCATTGACTTAGGCTCGCGCGGACACATGACGGCTCCGCAGGGAGTCCGCCACAACCCAGGCGACCCCAATCAAGGCTAGATTGAGCGCGTTCTCGCACCAGTTGATGCGGCTGGAGGGATTGTTCAGCAGCATCGGCAAATGCACCAGGGGGGTGAAGGAGGCAAACATGAGGGTCAGCCAGATGGCGGCGAGGCGTGCCTTCACGCCAGTCACGAGGGCAAGGCCCGCTGCGATATGAGCGAGGCCGGTGGCATAGGCCCAGAACTTCGGGTCGGGCGGCAGCCATTTGGGGACCAGCGGAACGGTCAGATTCAGGTAAAAAAAATGTGCGCCGCCGAATAGAATGGCACATAGGCCGAATACCTTCTGCCCGAGATAGGTCAGGCCGGCGCTGAGTCTGTCTTGCGCACGGCGGCGCGCGGCGGCAAAGATCAGCATCCCGCCTACCGCGATGGCGAGCTGTTCTGCGGCACCACTGTATATCCAATATTCGGCGAAATGGGTGAACAGCAAGTGTCCATACATGAGCATGACGACAATCGCCGCATAAAAACCGCCCAGCGCAGCGCCGGCCCACGCGGCGGTACGGCGCCACCCCACACCGGCGCCGGCGATGATCATGAGCGCTGCGGCCACATATGCCAACGCTGCGCGCTCCGGGAAGCTGCTCGGCACGGGCTGACCCGGATCAAAGTCTCTCCATGCCACGCCGAGCACGCCCATGAACGCTACGCCGAAGCCATAGAGGCGCCAGCTCCATCGCAACTCAGTCGACGCCTCATCGCACGATAAGGGCATCACAGGCTCGAGTTCGACATTTGCGTCGGCCATGCCCCCTGAAGTGTACCCAATAACCGACCGTTTTATCCTTCAACGGCGCGAGCCCGGAGCGGACTGCGCGATATATCAGGCTCATCCCGACAGGCAGCAGCTGCATCAGTCTTGAATTTCCGTGTATGCGATCATAATAAGCGAGGCTATCGCCCAGCAGGTGTCAGTGCGTATGCCAACGAATCTCATGGACCCCTTGATCAAGTTTCCCGTGAGCTGCCCGCACTGCGGCGCCGAAACGATGGGCGAATTCGCTCTTGCGGAGGTGGCGAGCGCGCTGCTGTCGACCACGGAGGCGCTGCGGCTGTACGCCCCATGCCACCGTCACTACTGGAGCCCCACTCCTTTGGAACTGCAGCAGATCCGCGAGTACCTGTGGGCGTGGCTCAATGCCTTACCATCGTAGGTCAGGTGGTCATCACGGCATACCTCATCCGGCGACTCGGCAGTTTAATGAATGCCCATCGGGGGAAAACCGGCTGGGATTGAAGGCGCAGTCAGGCGCTGCTTTGAAGCGGCTTCGAGACGGACTCGAGCGACTTCCCAGCCGCTTCGACCCCGATAAAAAACTCGGCAATCGCGCCTGCCAGCAACAGGGCGGCGCCCAGCAAATATCCGATCATAAGATGCGACTTCGAGCCGCTCGCGATGAGCGAGCCGAACAGCGCGGGTGCACCGACTCCGCCAATCAAGGTGCCGAGCGCATAAAAGATCGCAATGGCAAACGCTCGGATCTCCAGAGGAAAGATCTCACTCACGGTAAGATAGGCGGCGCTCGCGGCCGAGGATGCAACGAAGAAGATCAAGGCGAAACAAATGATCAAGCCATGCAACCCCAAGGCGCCGGTCCCGAACAGCACCGCGCTGACGGCCAGGATGACTCCGGCACCGCCGTATGCCCCAGTGATCATCGGCTTGCGGCCGATGCGGTCGAACAGAGGTCCGAGCATCAGCGGCCCCAGGAAGCTCGCCACAGCGAACGGCAGCAATTGCGTCGGCAGGTTCGCATCGGGCACCTGAAAGAATTTCTTCGCGACGAGGCCAAAAGTAAAAAACACCGCATTGAAGAAGAATGCCTGGCCGACCATCAAGGTGACTCCCAAAATTGACCGTGGGCGATTTTCACCCGCCATGTTGCGAAAAATATCGCGCCACGGGGTGTGATCTCGAGGCTTGATCTTGAGCTTGCCCCCTTGGATGGGTGGTAAATGCCCGCGTCCTTTGGAAACCTTTGCCTCGATACGGCTGACGATGCGCTCCGATTCCCTTTCCTTGCCGCGAAGCATGAGCCAGCGCGGACTCTCCGGAACGGTTAGCCGCAGCAGAAGCACGCCGAGCCCGAGTGTTCCACCCACCGCAAACGCGAACCGCCAGCCCCACTGAGGCGATAGGGCATGGCCGCCGAGCAGATAAAACGCCGCCAGCGATCCCACGATGGCATCGACCCAGAACGTCGCATTAACGATCAGGTCGACCGTGCCGCGTACTTTCCCGGGTATCAATTCGTCCACCGCGGAGTTGATGGCGGCATATTCGCCACCGATGCCAAGCCCGGTGAAAAAGCGGCAGATGAAAAACATGGTGGCATTCACCGACAGCCCCGTGCCGATGGTCGCGATGGAGTAGGTCGCGAGGGTGACGAGGAACAGCTTCCGGCGTCCCAGACGATCCGTCAGATGGCCGAAAATCAACGCGCCGAGCACCGCTCCAGCGAGATACGTGGTGGCGGCCGCTGCCACCGCCCGATCGGACAAGGAGAGACCGGCCTTGCTTTGAAGGATGCCCGAGAGTGACCCCACCAGGGTGACTTCCAGACCGTCGAGTATCCACGAGGTGCCGAGCGCGCTGATGATCTGAACGTGCCATGCGGACCAAGGCAGCCTATCCATGCGGGCCGGGACATCCGATTCGATGGCTTTGCCGGGTGCGCTCATAAGTCGCCGAGCAAAGGGATGATGACACTGTCGGTGACGTTCGAGTAACCAAAAAAGGCGCGTAGCAGGGCTTGCATGGTTCACCGCTAGAGCGAGGAAGGCGAGAGGATGCGGGGCGCTCGCAAGCAATGGTGTCATCGCGCACCGGCATGTCCGGTCAGAATGCACGGGCGGGTCGGCGATAAGGCCCGAAGGAGCGGTGGCTGTAGGATAAAGCTGGCAAAGAAATGAGCGGCAGGGGTAACGTTTACCCCGTCATTATTCGACCTTTCGAGTCACGAACCCCGGAGGTCGCAGCGGCATGGCACTTCGAGAAAGCATCGATCGACTGCTCACAGGTTGCGCTGCTCGTGGATGGACGATCGATGAATTCCTGGCACTGCCGGAGACAGAGATCGTCGATTTCGCGCAGGCCGTGCGCATACCGCCGGCGGATCTGCGCGACATCTGCGGGCTGCTCATGCAGGAATTGGAGTCGCTGGACTTCGAACTGCCCGAGCGGACCTCATCGAGCCCGGATCTTGGCTATAGAAGCCGCATGGATTAGGGCAGGCTCGCTAAGATTTCGAGCCATCCCGTTGCGCAGCACCGCGGGTCCGTCGTCGTATCGGCACCCTGCCGGCGCGACAGCGGCCGCGCATCGCGGCCTCAACGTGCGATAATCCGGCCCGCGCGCGGATCCAAGACGACGTGCGCGTCAGCGCCGAGCGTGCTTATCTATGAACTATGGTCGCTGTGGCATGGGGTCGGTCGGCAGGGCCGCGCGCCTTGTGATCGTTGGGCGGGTGCTGTTAACGCTGATGGTTGGCATCTCCGCCACCTGGGGCGCCCTGGCATTGTGGTACCAGGCCCCGGGCGCGCACGCGGTTCACGGCCTCATCCTCGCGACGTGGATTCTGCTGAGCACTTCCATGCTGGCCGCCCTGTGGCGGGGACGCACGATTCTGGGGATCGTGGGATTCACGGCAGCGTTTGCCGTGTTGATCTTCTGGTGGCAGCAGCTCCAACCGTCGAATGATCGTATCTGGGCGGATGATGTCGCCCGGATGATGACCGGCACCGTCGACGGCCAGCAAATCACGCTGCACAACGTCCGCAATTTCGATTGGCGCAGCGACATCGACTACACGCAGCGCTGGGAAACGCGCCACTTCGACCTGGACCGGCTCGAGTCGGTCGACATGATCATGTCGTACTGGTCGGGTCCGTCGATCGCGCATATGCTGGTTTCATTCGGATTCGGCGACGCCGGTCAGGTTGCGTTCTCGGTCGAGATACGTCCCGAAAAAGGCGAGGCGTTCTCGGAGATCGGCGGATTTTTCGATGAGTTCGAGCTCAGCATCGTCGCTGCGGACGAGCGCGACGTTATCCGGGTCAGAACCAACGTGCGCGGCGAGGATGATTACTTGTACCGCATCAACATGCCGAAATCAGCCATGCGCGCGCTGTTCGTCGCCTACATCGAGGAGGCAAACCAGCTCGCCCTCACGCCTCGCTTCTACAATACGATCACGGCCAATTGCACGACTCTGGTTTATCACATGATGAAGCAGATCATCGGCTACCTTCCGTGGGATTTTCGTCTGCTGCTGACGGGATACCTGCCGCAATATGTCTACGGAATCGGCGGCCTCGAGCCGCATCATTCGTTCGAGGAACTGCGATCCCGTGGACGCATCACCGCACGCGCGAAGTCGGCTGATCGAAGCGAGCGCTTCTCGCTCGATATCCGGCGAGGCGTGCCGGGGATCTCACTCCCTTGATGCCATAGCGGCTTCACGGCGCGAACACCGTCAGTGCGAGATTCGAGCCTGCGTCTTGCGATTGACGAACTCCCACACCTTGGATATTACTACGGAGCCCTCGCCGACCGACGAGGCGACACGCTTGACCGACGTCGCCCGCACGTCGCCCACGGCAAAGATGCCGGGTTGCGAGGTGGCGAAGGGCGAGGTGGGCTCGCCGGCATCGGAGCCGGTGATGACAAATCCCTTGTCATCGAGTTTGACGAGACCGGACAGCCACTCGGTGTTCGGGGACGCGCCCACCATGATGAACAAGGCGCGGGTGTCGAGCAGGCGTTCCGCTCCACTTTTGATATTGCGGATGGTCACCGCCTCGAGATGGTCGCCGCCGTGAAGACCGGTCACCTCTGCGCCGAACTCGATCGCGATTCCAGGCTCCGCTTCCAATCGGCTGGTCAGATAGCTCGACATGGAGGCGGCCAGCGATTGCCCGCGCACCAGCACGCGCACGCAACGCATCGAGCGGCTGAGGAACATGGCAGCCTGTCCGGCCGAGTTGCCGCCGCCGATGATGACGGCGTCCATGCCCCTCGAATAGCGGGCCTCGATCTCGGTGGCGGCGTAGTAAACTCCCGCACCCTCGAACGCCTCCAGCCGCTCGATGGGAAGCCGGCGGTATTGCACGCCGGTTGCAACCACCACCGCGCTCGCCCGGATGCGCTGGCCGCCGTCGAAGGTGGCGCAGAAGCTCTCATCGGCGAGCCGTTCCAACTGCGCGACCCGCCGCGGCATGGCAAAGCGTGTACCGAATTTCATCGCCTGGATTTCGCCGCGCCACACCAGGTCGCCACCCGAAATACCCGTCGGAAATCCCATGTAATTTTCGATCCGGCTCGAGGTTCCGGCCTGACCGCCAATGGCGGTATCTTCCACGACCAATGCCCTCATCCCTTCGGCGCCGGCATACACACCCGCGGCCACCCCGGCCGGACCGCCTCCGACGATGAGGACGTCAAATGTTTCGTCATCGCGAAAGTCCAGATTGAGCCCGAGGAGCCGCGCGACCTTGTCAGGGGTCGGATCAGCAACGACCACGCCACGACCGAAAATGACCGCGGGCTGGGCAGACGCAATGGAGCAACTCGCGGCGATCGATTCCGCTTCCGGGCTGCCCACCGCCAGGGATCGGTAGGGGATGCGATTGCGGCTTGCAAACGCGGCGATGCGGCGTACTTCCCGGTCCACGTCCTCGCCGATCAACTGCAGACTGCTGTCCCGTTCATCGAGTTGTCGGCGGCGTCGGGCGGAAAACACGCTGATGATGATGTCCGACAGCTCCGGGATGCGCGACATCAATGTCAACATTGCATCGCGCGGCACGTCGATGACCCGGGTGTCGCGAACCGTGCGCAGAGACATCGACCAGACGCCGCCGCTGAGGAAGGAGATTTCCCCCATGAACTGCGTGGGACCGAGCGTGAAGGGCAGGTGGCGCTCGTTGGTGTAAGGGTTGACGACTTCGATCTCGCCATCCTCGATATAAATGAAGCGATCCGCCGCCTGGCCGGGCAGGGCAAGAAACACGCCCGCAGAATGGGTCAGCACCTTGCCCGCCGATCGAAGTGCCTCGACGTGAGCTGCGGCGAGCGGAGTGCGTTGCATCTGGCGCAAGTCGTAGCCGATGGTTTCCATGCTTCAGCGGTCCTGAAATGCTGTTTTCAACGCGGCACTCAGCGCCTCGCCGTCGTACGGCTTGCGCAAGAAGACGGCCCCCGCAATTCCGCGGGTGGTTTCGTTCGGATCATAACCGGACGCAAACACAATGGGCAGCGCGGGCTGAGATTGCAACGCACGGGCGGCAAGCTCGGCGCCCGACATGCCAGGGATCGACAAGTCCGTCACCATCACGTCGAAGCGCTGCGTTTCCAGATGCTGAATCGCTTCCGTGCTGTTGCTCGCCGCAGTCACCAGATGTCCGAGATCGGATAGGATCGCGGCGGTGCACAAACGGATCTCCGCATCGTCCTCCACCAGCAGCACGCGCCAAGGCGTGTGCGGAGCCGCCACCCGGGCATTGCGCGCAGCCGTTCGGCTCAGGTTGCGCTGCTGCTGATTGCGCAGCACGTGCCGAATCTTTCGGGCCAGCGCATCGCGACTGTACGGTTTGCTCAACAAATCGATTCCCTCGTCCAGACGACCGCCATGTACGATCGCATTCTCCGTATAGCCGGACGTGAACAGCACCGCAATATTCGGCAGCCGCTCGCGAGCCTTGCGGGCAAGCTCGGGACTGCGCAGGGGTCCCGGCATGACGACATCGGTAAACAGCAGATCGATGGAGACGCCGCTTTCAACGATGGCCAGCGCACTCTGCGCATCTCGCGACTTGAGCACCCGATACCCTAGGTCCGTCAGCAAATCGACCGCAGTGCGGCGAACCTGGTCGTCATCCTCCACGACCAGCACGACCTCGGTCCCGCCGGTGGCGTGTTCGGTCTCGATGTGGGTCTCGACATCCTCGGGCTGCCGCGAGCGGGGCAGGTAAATCCTGATCGTCGTGCCTTGACCCAATTCGCTGTAGATCTTGACGTGTCCGCCCGATTGCTTGACGAAGCCATACACCATGCTCAGCCCGAGCCCGGTCCCTTGCCCCTCCGGTTTGGTGGTGAAGAATGGCTCGAACACCCGATCCATGAGGTCTGCCGGGATTCCGCTGCCCGTGTCGCTCACCGCCAGCATCACGTACTGCCCGGGCATGACCTCCGCGTGTTGCGACGCGTAGGCATCGTCGAGCGACGCGTTTCCCGCCTCGATCGTGAGCTTGCCGTGCCCGTTCATCGCGTCGCGCGAATTGATGGCAAGATTCAACAGGGCATTCTCAACTTGCGCTCCGTCGACGAACGTATTCCACAGACCGCCGCCGATGATCGTCTCGATCTCGATCCCTTCGCCGATCGCCCGCCGCAGCATGTCGCTGATCCCGCGGATCAAGCGGCCCAGATTGATCACCTTCGGCGCCAGCGGTTGGCGCCGGCCGAATGCGAGCAGTTGAGATGCGAGCTTCGCGCCGCGATCGAGCGCCGTGACGGCCGTGGCCAAACGTTGCTCACCGCGCAGGCTTCCGCTCACGTCCCGGGACAAGAGTTGAAGATTCCCGCCGATGACTTGAAGGACGTTGTTGAAATCGTGTGCGATTCCACCGGTCAACCGGCCCACGGCCTCCATTTTTTGGGCCTGCCGAAGCTGCGCCTCGGCCTCGGCCCGCTCGGCAACGGCCGCCGCCACACGGACCTCCAGCAGCTCGTTGGCGTCACGCAATACGCGTTCCGCGTCCTTGCGCTCGGAGATGTCGATCACCGAGCCGATATAGCCGAGGAAATCTCCATCATCCGACAGACGCGGAGCCGCGGCGCTCAGTGCCCAGCGATACCCGCCCTCGCGATGATGCAGCCGGTATTCCGCTCTGAAGGATTCACGCGCTGCGCTGACATCGACGAAGGTTGCATGCACCGCATTCCGATCCTCCGGGTGGATCATGTCCCAGACCCCATGCCCCGAAGCAGCCTCGACCGCCTGACCCGTGAATTCCGTCCATCGGCGATTGACGTACACCACCTCGCTCTTCTGATCGGTCATCCACAGAATAACCGGCGAATTCTCAGCCATGTTGCGGAACCGACTCTCGCTCTCGCGCAGTTCTCGGGTAGCCTCGCGTCGCAGCCGCGCCATCGCAAGATTGGCGGTCACCCGCGCGATGAGCTCACGCGCCGAGAAGGGTTTGGTCAAATAATCATCGGCGCCCCCCTCCAGCCCATCGATGCGTGCATCTTCGCCGGCCCGGGCCGACAGGAGTATGACCGGCAGATCGCGAAGTGCCGGGTCCGCACGCAACTCCCGGAGCAGTCCGAAACCGTCGAGACGCGGCATCATCACATCGCTCAAAATCAGATCGGGTTTGTGCTTGCGGATCGAATCGAGCCCCGACTGCCCATCCTCGGCCACGTCGACTTCCCAGCGTGTTCCCAGGAGACGCTGGACATAGGAGCGCATGTCCGAATTGTCGTCCACGACCAAGATGCGGGCGCTCGGAACGCCTGTGTCGAGCGGCAGCGCGGGGTGCATTTCCATCCGCATCAACACGGAGTCGTCCGATGCGGCCGGCAAATCCGGCAGCCAACGCAAAACCTCCTCGACATACGCCTGGGCGTGCGTTGCGGTCGAAGCGCGTGAGCGAACGGCCCCGACCCGTCGCGAGGCGACGTGCGCGGTTCCGAACGGAAGCGAGACCGTGAACGTCGTCCCCTGGCCCGCTTGGCTCTTTACCTCGATGCTGCCGCCTTGCAGTTTCACGAGCTCCAGCACCAGCGCAAGGCCGATGCCGGAGCCTTCGAAGGAGCGGCTGCGCTGGCCCTCGATTCGGTGGAAGCGCTCGAAGAGTCGCGGGATCTGGGACTCTGGGATCCCCACTCCCGTGTCGCGTACGCTGACGTGCGCCAGTCGCATATCCGGTGACGCGCTCACCTCGACGGTGATCGAGCCGCTAAAAGTGAATTTGAAGGCATTCGACAGAAGATTGAGGATGACCTTTTCCCACATTTCCGGGTCGATGAGCACCGTTTCGGGCAGCGCAGGGCAGATGATCGTGAGCTCCAATCCGGCCCTTTCGATCGCCGAGCGGAACGTGGATGCGAGCTCGGCGGTATACGACGACAAGTCGATCGGCTGGAAGCTCGCTTCGACACGTCCCGCTTCGATGCGCGAGAAATCGAGCAGCGTGTTGACGAGCCTCAGCAGCCGAAGGCTATTCCGGTGGGCAGTCTGGACATGAGTACGCTGCACGGGATTGAGCGCGTGATAGCGCTCGTTGAGGGCATCTTCGAGCGGTCCCAGCATGAGCGTGAGCGGGGTTCGAAACTCATGACTGACGTTCGAGAAGAACTGGGTCTTCGCTCGATCGATCTCGGCCAGCGCCTCGGCGCGCAAACGCTCCTCTTCGTATGCCTGGGCGCTGCCGATGGCTGCAGCGATCTGGCCGGCAACCAATTGAAGAAAACTTTGATAACTCTCGTCCAATAAACGAAACGGGTTCAATCCGACGATCAACAACCCGGCACGATCGCCTTCGCCGATTGGAATGACCGCGGCCTTCTTCGGTGCTCGCGGCCAAGGGCCCCGTGGCAGCGGGCTGTCGATCGCGCCCGGCAGGTCGACGATCCGCAGGCGCTGCGAGTTCGGCATCGAAGGCCAGGGGGACTCGCTGTGGGGAGCCAGATATTCGGCGGCTGCGGGGTGAGGCGGTTCGATCCCGGAGGTGGCCTGCAGCCTGAAGCCGGGCCCTGCCTCGTCCGGTAGATAGATCAGCGCAAACGGAAGATCGTGAGTATTCGAGGCAAGTTGTTCGGCGGCACGAGCGCAGATCTCCGCGCGGGTGTGCACATGCGCCATGCTGGTAGCCAGGTCCCGCAGAAGCGCAAGCTGGCGCTGACCAATCACCCGTTGGGTGTCGTCACTGTTCGCGCAGATGATCCCCCCAACGGACCCATCGTCATTCGGAATGGGGCTGTAAGAGAAGGTGTAGTACGTCTCCTCGGGATAGCCATTGCGTTCCATGATGAGGAGCTGGGCTTCGACGTAAGTTCCCTGATCTCCGCGCATGGCGGTATCAAGCATGGGCTCGATATCGGCCCAGATTTCGTGCCAGACCTCAGAGGTCTTGCGTCCGAGAGCGGAAGGGTGTTTCCCGCCGATGATGGACTTGTATGGATCGTTGTAGAAATAGATCAGTTCGCGACCCCAGCCGATCCAGATGGGCTGGCGCGAGGTGAGCATGATGCGCAACGCCAAGCGCAAGCTTTGGGGCCAAGTATGAGGCGGACCCAGGCCAGTCTGAGTCCAGTCGAATTCGCGGATCCGCTGACCCAGTTCCCCCCCGCCAGTCAGGAAACCAATATCTGGATCGTCAACCATTTTCTCGACTCTGTGCTGCAATGGAATCCTGCAGGGTAGCCGTGCCAGACGGCTTATTAATTCACTCTTGTTATCGCCCGGCGAAATCATAACCGGGACGAGTCAGGCATTTCGCGAAGTAAGGCCTGAACAGCGGGCTTAGGTTGTAAGAATTTCGTGGCGGAATGCGTCGGCGGATTCTGACAGTGGACATTTTCGATCAACCGCCGACGCCGCGGGAAGCGGCAAGGGGGACCCTGCTGTTAACTTAATCCGCGCACACACCGACCTTTGGAACGCGCAGCCCGGATGTGAACAAGCCCGCAGATCGAGGGTATTCCTTTGGATCCGTTCAAGCTGGCGACGCTGCGGCCGATCTTGAGATGGATGCCACTAATGCGTTCATGCATGGATGCGGGACGGGTCGAGTGCGACTGAAAGTCAGCTATAAAATCGCACTCCTCATCGCGCTGCTGATCGGTGCGCTGGGCATTGCGCAGGTTGTCGTGGCTACTCGGCTGCTCATCCCGAGCTTTGATGCGCTCGAGCGGGAGAATGCGCATGTGGACATGGATCGGGTCGCGGACGCCTTGCATGGCGAGCTCGATCAGCTTGCGGTGACGACGCGAGATTACGGCGATTGGACGGAGCTCTACAGGTTCATGGACGATCGAAACCCAGCAGGCGTCCACGCGCTGTCCAAACAACAATTTCACGATCTCAAAGTGGATGTGCTCATTCTGTTCGACACCGAGGGCCGGATCGTGTGGTCCCTGGCCGCGCCCCCCGGGTCCTCGGCCGCCCGCGTGCTTGATCCGTCCGCGCCCCCGTCCTATGTTGCCAGCCTCCCGTGGCGCGCGGCGCTGCGAAACGGCAGCAGCAGCGACGGTTTATTGAGCACCGAAGACGGCCCGTTGATCGCGAGCATCGCGCCGATTCTCGACGGCAATGGGGGAGGAGCCTCTCGCGGCGGCGTTCTTCTCGGCCGCTATCTGACACCGGCTCAAATCGGTCGCATCGCCGAGCAAGCTCACGTCAAGGTCGAATTGCTCGAGGATGGTGGTTCCGGCGGAAATTCCTACGGCATGCCGAAGAGCGGTGCGCTGCAGATCCAAGCCGACACCCTGGTCGAGCGCGATGCCGTCACTGAAATCTACCGCCCTCTCAAGAGCGTCGACGGCCGGGCTACGTTCAGGCTCCGCGCGCTCATGCCACGCACCATCAGCCAGCACGGCCGACGCATCGTGATGTTCGCCACCATGTCTCTCACCGTAATCGGCACGCTCATCCTCGGCTTGCTGCTGATCACCCTGCGCCGCATGGTGCTCGCGCCGCTCGCCCACCTCACCGACCATGCCATCGAAATCGGCCGGCGCGACAACATGACGATGCGGCTCAATATCGAGCGAAGCGACGAGATCGGCGTCCTCGCCCAGGAATTCGACCGGATGATGGAGCGAGTCGAGACGGCGCGGCGGGAAATCGTCGCCCGCTCGTTCGAAGCGGGCGTGGGTGAAATGGCGAGTGGAGCGCTGCATAATATCGGCAATGCGATCACGCCTTTGACCGTGCGCATCGAGGGTCTGCGGCAGCGGCTGCGGGCGGCTCCCACGGCCGATGTCGAGCTCACGATCAAGGAGGTGGCCACCAGCGGCACCGATGCCGCCCGGCACGCGGACTGCGAGGCATTGCTCGAGCTTCTCGCGCGCGAGTGCGCGAACGTGATCGTTCGAAGCGAGGAGGAGCTGCAGATTATCCGACGTCAAGTCGAGGATGTGAAGCAACTGCTCGCCGAGCAGAAGCGCTTCGCCCGTCGCGGTCCGATCGCCGAGGATACATCGGTCGAGGCTCTCGTCCGTCAGGCCGCCGAAGTCATTCCCGAGGACCTGCTGGCGAAGATCAGGATTGAGATCGACCCCATGATCGGGGAGATGGGCGCCCGGAGGCTCCCGCGCATCGCACTTCAGCAGGTGTTGCAGAACATCATGCTGAACGCGGCGGAGTCGATCCGCGAGGGCGGCCGGGGGAGTGGAGTCATCAGAGTGAGCGCACGGGCGATGGGCGAGGGCGCCGACAAAAATCTGCTCGATCTCACAATTGCCGACGATGGTGCCGGTGTGGCGCCGGAGCATCTATCGCGGCTCTTCGAGCGCGGATTCACCACCAAGTCCCGCATTAACAATTCAGGATTTGGGCTCCACTGGTGTGCCAACGTCCTGAACGCGCTCGGCGGAAGGATCGAAGCCACGAGCGAAGGCGTCGGGCGCGGCGCGCGCTTGCGGGTGCGAGTGCCCATTCAGACGATGTCGAACGACACCGCTCGGCAGGCGGCTTGAGCGCGCCCATGCCAACCAACCACAATCTGATTCGTGTGCTCATCGCCGATGACGAGGCGAGCATCCGCGACGCATACCGCGAGGTGTTCGAAGACCCCAAGCTGAGCTCGAGCCGCACGATGATACAAAATCTTCGCGCCAAGGTTCTCGGCGCGAGCCCAAGCGATCCTGGGGCGAAGGCTGAGCTGTCGCGCCGCACGCGATTCGAGCTGGTCTTTTGCGACGGAGCGGAGAGTGCGGTCGCTGCCGCGACGCAGGCGTGCAGCGCCAACCGCCCTTTTGCGATCGTGTTTCTGGATATGCGCATGCCCCCCGGGCCCGATGGACTGTGGGCAGCGGAGAGGATTCGCGACTTGGACGCCGAGATCGAAATCGTCCTGTGCACGGCATACTCGGACGTGGATCCGACCGCAATTGCGTCCCGTCTGCCCCCAGCCGACAAGCTGTTCTACATCGAGAAGCCTTTTCATCCGTTCGAAGTGCGCCAGATGGCCACGGCGCTTGGATCCAAATGGCGTGCGGAGCGCGATTTGAAACTGCTCGCGTACTTCGACACGTTGACCGGGCTGCCCAATCGGGAGAGCTTTCGGCGGCGGCTGATCGGCATGCTCGATACGGCGCGATCGACAGACCGATCGCTGGCGATGCTGTACATCGATTTGGATAATTTCAAGCGCATCAACGACACCCTCGGACACGGCATAGGCGATGAATTGCTGTGTGTCGTGGCAGAGCGGCTCAGGGCATCACTGCGCGCACCGGAGGAGAGCGCTCGGCCGGGTGCCTCGACCAGCCGGTCCGTGCTGGCGCGCCTCGGCGGCGATGAGTTTGCCGTTCTGCTGACGGACCTGGCCGCGGCCAACGAGGCGGGAATCGTGGCTCAACGCATCATCAATGCTCTGCTGCAGCCGATGCAGCTCGACGGGCATGAGATCCTGATCACACCCAGCGTCGGGGTTGCCGTTTCTCCGGCCGACGGCACCTCCGCCGACGATCTGTCGCGCCATGCCGATCTCGCCATGTACTTCTCCAAGCGAAAGGCCCCGGGCCAATTCGCCTACTACGACCCGCTGATGAGTGCCGGGGCGCTGCAGCGGTTGACCATGGAGACGAAGCTGCGCGGCGCGCTCGAGAGAGAGGAGTTGTCGCTGCACTATCAGCCGCAGTTCGATCTGCAGACGGGGCTGATCGCGGGTGTCGAGGCGCTGCTGAGGTGGAACACTCCGGACTTGGGAGCGGTACCACCGTCCGAATTCATTCCGATCGCGGAAGCCACGGGCATGATTTTCCCCATCGGCGAATGGGTGTTGCGCACCGCGTGCGCTCAGCAGAAGGCCTGGACGGACGAAGGGCTGCCGTCGATCCACATGGCGGTGAATGTGTCGGCGTGCCAGTTCGTGAGGACGGAGTTTCCCTCCCTGGTTTTGACGATCATGCAGGACACCGGCATCGATCCCGCCGCGCTGGAGCTCGAAATCACCGAGAGCGCACTCATGAGCGATGAGGCGCGATCGATGAAAACGCTGAAAGAGCTCAAAGCGCTAGGCGTCATGCTTTCGATCGACGACTTCGGCACGGGATACTCGAATCTGGCCCGCCTCAGGGAGTTTCCGGTCGATCGGCTCAAGATCGACCGCTCCTTCGTGGCCCACATCGCGACCCGCAGCAGCGACAGCACGATCGCCGAGGCCATCATCGGCATGGCGAAGACTTTAAAGCTGGACGTGGTGGCCGAGGGTGTCGAGGACTTCCAGCAGCTCCTGCAGCTGCAGGAGCATCAATGCCACCTGGCGCAGGGCTACCTGCTCAGCCGGCCATTGCGGGCCGCCGATGCCAGGCATCTCCTGGCCCGCCTCGCGGCGCAGCGCGACGGAAGCCGCACGCAACGCCTTCAGCGACTCATCGGGTGACCGTGGCCCGCGGCCAACCGCGGAGAATGCTGCATCGCACATTCCGCCGGCCCCAGGGCGCGAGTAGAATGTTGCATGGCCAAAAGAAAACAAGAAGCGGTGGACGATTTGCTCGACGCGCTCGTCTGGATGCGACGCAAGGCCAAAAAGCACGAACCGGTCGATGACCTGGTGGACGCGCTGATGAAAATGCGGCGAAAAGTCCAGAAAAAGCTGGTGGGTAAGCGCAAGACCGGCCTCAAACGTAAGAGCACCCGCAAGCGTAAGAGCACTCGCAAGCCTAAGAGCGCTCGCAAGCCTAAGAGCGCTCGCAAGCCTAAGACCCCGCGCAAGGCATCGAAACTACGGCGGTGACGCGACCGTCGCCAGTTCGCTCAGTCTGACGCGTCCACGTTGCGTCAAAATCGAGACGCCCACAGCCTCGGCCGAGTGCGCTTGCAGCATGCCGCGGAATTGGTATTCGGCGGTGTCGTAAATCGTCATTACGCCCTGCGACTCGACTGCCAAGCGTCGATTTTGCGGGAAGTAGGCGTACCGCATCTCCGCCGACGTGCCGCTGGTCGACGCCAGGCCCAATTCGGCAGGCCAGATGGAATTCGACGCGGACTGCAGCGGTCGGAGTGTGCGGATGTTATAGGGCCTGCTCATCTCGCAGCATTCTACGCTGGTAATTCGTGCAACGATCGCCCGAATGTACCCAATTGCAACTCGTTCGGTTATTTGACAGGGACTTGAATGGACTGCAGATACCCGACCAGCTGATCGATGAATTCGGCGACGCGTCGGCGACGCGCGGCGTCCTCCCCTTCGTAACCGTAGAATTCCCACCCCCAGACGGGCATGTCCGATGAACCGTGCGCTCGGGGCATCGATCGGCCGTCAATCATCCGGTGCACTTTCTCGGCTGAGAAGACCCCGCCCGCTCTTTGGGCGAGCAAGGTCAAATCGGCCGGAGGTTGCTTCAAGCTCGGTGCAACCGGCCCGTCGCCATGCCCCTGAGCGCCGTGGCAGGGGGCGCAAAAAGACTTGTAGAGCTCTGCACCCGACATATCCGGAGCCTGGCCCGCCTCGGCACGGAGCGCGAGTATCGAGGTGAGCATCACGAGGTGGTAAAAGCTCTGTTTTGGCCGCATAGAAATCTTTCCCGCGTTGTAGCGCGTCAATCCGCCGGTGCCGCCGTACCGCGCACCAAAAGCACCGGAATCGCCGCAGTACGCACGATGTATTCCGCGTCGCTTCCCATGACCAAACGGCGAATGCCGCGTCGTCCGTGGGTACCGACCACGATCAGGTCAGCGGGCCACCGAGCCGCATAGTCGGAAATGGCGGCTCCCACGGATCTCATCGGCGTTTCCACACACTCGGCATCCGCCTTAAGCCCCTGGTTGCGAGCGATGGACGCAGCCTCATCGAGAATGCTCCGGCCCTGCTCGCGCAGAGCTGTGAGCAGGTCACCCCATTTTGCCAGCCCGTGACGGCCGTCGGCGACCAGATAGTCGTGCACCACGTGCAACAAACGCAACTCGGCCTTGAGATCCCTCGCGAGGAGGATGGCGTGCTGCAAGCCCCGCAGGCTGGTTTCGCTGCCATCAATGGGAACCAGGATCTTCCTGTACGACAATCCGCGTCTCCTCGCCGGTTGCAAAAATCATCCTACGCCGCATCGCCCCCAACACCATAGGTGAAAGTGCGTAGGCGAAGTGCGAACAAAAACTGCAAAAGCGGCCTTTGGTGAAAGAATGCAGGCAGAATGGGATCAGGGCATCCACATCATCATGAGCACACAGGCAAAGCAAGGCACGAGCCTCGTTGACGGGCGGCTGCTTCGGCGCCGACGAGTTCGCGTCGGCTTGCTCTTGGGTGCAGGCGTGGTGCTGTTGGCCGCGAGCGCGGTGATCGGCTATATCGTCGATGCGCTGTGGTTCGACTCGCTGGGGCTCGGCTCCGTATTCTGGACACGTCTGAATCTGCAGGCGGCAATCTTCGCCACGTTTGCGCTTGTCACCTTTCTGACGGTGTACGGTATGTATCGGGCGCTGGTGCCCGATTCGATCGGCCGGCTGCTCGGGAACTCGATCCTCATCAATCGGCAGCGAGTGACGCTGCCCGTCGATGCCATCCAAAAAGTGGCCGGCCTGGCCTTCTCCTTGGTGAGTGCCGCCCTGGCGGGCATCAGTATGATGCAGCACTGGACCACGTTTGCGCTGTTCTGGCAGGCACCGCGCAGTGCGCTCCTGCCGGATCCCGTTTTCGGAAGACCGCTCGATTTTTATCTGTTTACGCTGCCCGTCATGCAGCTGGTTTCCGGGTGGCTATTATCGCTCTGCGTACTGGCGTGCCTGATTGCCGGCGCGTTCGTTGTGTTGAGCGGCGGCCCCGGTCTCTGGAGGCAGCGGCAACTTGACGGGGCACCGATGCGACTCTGGCGTGGGCTGTCGATCAGCTTGGGCGCGTTTCTTCTGATGCTCGCGGTGCGTGCATACCTGGGACGCTACGATTATCTGTTCCAAGATGGCAGCGTATTTTCGGGTGTCACGTACACGGATGCGCACGTGACATTGGGCGGAACGCTGTTGATCTGCGGCGTGCTTGCGGGCAGTGCCATCGTGGTGTGGCAGGCGGCGACATCGACGCCGCGGCCACGACGGCTGCTCACGGCGGCCATTCCCGCCATGGTCTGTTATCTGCTGCTTGGCGCCGTGCGGTGGTACGTCAGCGGGTTTGTCGTCGCCCCCAATCAGCTGGTGCGGGAGCGTCCCTTCATCGCCCACAACATCGAGATGACGCGCCGCGCATACGCGCTGGACCGCATCGAGACCCACCCGTTTCCCGCGGAAACCGGAATCGAGGCGGTGGAACCCGCGGACAATCAGACGACATTGAGCAACATCCGGCTCTGGGATGCGCGGGCGCTGCAGGACACGCTTCGTCAGATCCAGGAGATCCGAACCTACTACGACTTTCCGGACATCGACATCGATCGTTATGAGATCGACGGTTCGGTCCGGCAGATGATGCTGGCCGTTCGCGAGCTGAATGTCGAGAAGCTCCCGCAGAGCAGCCGCAACTGGATCAACGAAAAATTGATCTATACGCACGGTTATGGCGTCACCATGAACCCGGTCAACGGCTTCACCCCCGAGGGGTTGCCGACCCTCATCCTGAGCAACATGCCGGTTCAAAGTACGCTTGCGGGCCTGAGCGTCACGCGCCCGGAGATCTATTTCGGCGAGCTCACCGATACCGACGTCTATGTCAAGACTCGGCAGAGAGAGTTCGACTATCCGCAGGGCGATGCCAACAACCTCACGTCCTACCAGGGGAATGGCGGCATTCGACTGGGCGGCTGGTTGCGCCGCACCCTCATTGCGTTCGATCGGGGCGATATTTCGAAGCTGCCGTTCAGCGACGATGTGAATTCGGAGAGCCGCCTGCTGATGCGGCGCAAGCTGAGCGAACGCGTGCAGGAGCTCGCGCCTTTCCTCACGTATGATCCAGATCCGTATGTGGTCATCGGTACGGATGGCCGGATCTACTGGCTGATGGACGCCTTTACTACCTCGGACGGCTACCCGTATGCGCGGCGTGTGAACCTCGGCAATGAGAGCATCAATTACATTCGCAACAGCGTCAAAGTGCTGATCGACGCGTACAGCGGACAGACGACCTTCTATGTGTTCGATACGCACGATCCTATCATCGCCGGCTATCGAAAGATCTTTCCCGCCCTGTTCGCCGATGCGGACGCGATGCCGGCCGATTTGCGCAAGCATGTTCGATACCCCGAGCTGTTGCTGAAGGTGCAGGCGGCCGTGTACGGCCTGTACCATATGACCAATCCCGATGTGTTCTACAACCGCGAGGACCTGTGGACCGTGGCCACGTCTGCGTCCGATCAACGACAGGAAGCCAGCGAGCCGAATTTCGTGCTCATGACGCTGCCCGGTGAGCGCGTGAGCGAGTTCATCGCCATCCTTCCGTTCACCCCCGCCAATCGCAACAACCTGATCGGCTGGATAGCGGGCCGGAGCGACGGCGAGCACTATGGTGAGGCGCTGGTCTATGATTTCCCCAAGACCAAGCTGATCGACGGACCCCTGCAGATCGAGGCGCGCATCGATCAGAACGCCGAACTGTCAGGGCAGTTGACATTGTGGAATCAGCAGGGCTCGCACGTACGTCGCGGCAGCCTCATCGTCATACCGATCGGACGCGCACTGTTGTATGCCGAACCCATCTACCTTCAGGCCGATCGCAGCCCCATGCCCGAACTGCGGCTGGTCGTGCTGGCCGTACAGGATCGCCTCGCATACGGACCGACATTCGAATCCGCGATGGCCGCGTTGTTCGGCAAGGCCTCCTCGGCGCTGAGTGCGCCCGTCTCGACGGACTCTTCCGCGGCGCGGCCGCGAAGTCCGGTCACGGGTGCCGGTGCGGCCGGTGCAGGGTCGTCGGATATCGACGCGTTGATCGCCGAAGCCGCTCGAGATTTTTCCGATTACCAGCAGCTGACGGCGTCCGGAAAGCTTTCGGAGGCGGGCGAAAAATTGGAGGCCCTGAAACGCACGTTGGAGGTGCTTCAGGCTGGCCGGCATTGATTCGACAGCGCGATGCTGCAGCTATAATGCCGCACCAGCGGGGGAGCGGGGGACACATGGCCGATATTGAGCTTGTCAAGCCTCATACCCTGGCGCTGGCGAAAGCCAAGGCGCTCGTGCAGCAGGCCGCCGACACGCTCGCGGCCGAGTACGGACTCAGCAGCGAATGGCACGGCGATTCGTTGCATTTTCATCGCGCGGGAATCGCCGGTGAGATGCACGTGACCGGTTCGGACATCCGGCTGCATGTCACGCTCGGTTTCATGCTCAAAGCATTCAAGAAAAGGCTGCTCGAGCAAATCGAGCGTGATTTAGACCGGTTGATGGCGGTCCAATGACGGGGTGCGCCTGAGTAGTAGGCGCTTGGGCCCGGCGGCCGCGCCACGGCTGGTCAATATTCCCACGCCAGGCGCGAGTTCATATTACCAGATGGCATTACTATATACTATTCCTATCTGATTAGTATATATTGCAGGCGATGAAGCTCACCGCTCGCAGTGAATATGCATTGCTCGCTTTGATCCACCTGGGTCGCCAGAAGTCGGGCGAGCCCGTGTCGGCCGACGCGATCGCGCGCGCCCAGGAAATTCCATCGAAGTTCCTGGAACAGATTCTTCTGACGCTGAAGCGTGCGAGATATTTGCGCAGCACTAAGGGGCAACGCGGGGGCTACCAACTGATGAAACCCGCGGGTTCCGTGACGCTCGCTGAGATTGTCCGCTTGTTCGATGGGGCACTCGCGCCTACCGAGTCCACCAGCCGATACTTCTACCAGCCGTCGCCGATCGAGCGGGAACGTAAACTCCTGCGGGTGTTCCGTGAGGTTCGCGATCTCGTGTCGGACCGCCTGGAGTCCGCGACGATCGCGGATATGATTTGACAGCGTTTTCGGCGTGATAACCGACTATAGCGGTAGGCAAAATAGGAAAAATAATCGACTGATTCGTCATTGGAGCTCGCCACATGCCTCTCTCCACCCATTGCGGTTCGATCGACCCCATGCGCACCCTTCTCGACGAGCTCGAGTCACTGGGGTCGGGCATCACGGCACCCGCATTGATCGAGGTTCTTGGTCGCAGCCGCCTCGACATCGAGGATGTGGCGCCGTTCGTCACCGAGCAGGCCGAGACCTATTCGCGCCGTAGCATTGCCCGGACCGAGTTTTATGAGGTCCTGGTATTGACCTGGCTCCCCGGGCAGGGCAGCGGGGCGCACGATCACGCGGGCTCAATGTCCGCGTTCAAGATCCTGCGGGGCACCGCGCGCGAAACCAGGTTCGAACAGGCCTGCGATAGCCTGGTGGATCCTATCAGTGTGCGCGATTTGCGAGAGGGCGAGGTCGGGCTGGATGCGACTGATGTGATCCACGCGGTCCGTAACGACGCCTCGAGCAAGGAAGCCCTGGTGAGCGTTCATATTTACGCCCCGCCGATTGCTGAGCTTCGGTCATTCACGCAGCGCTTGGCACACCAAGCACCGGCAGCCGCGTTCCTGCGGCGACGGAAGCCTGATATCCCCGTGGTCGCGATCGTCGGGGGAGGCTATTCAGGTGCGATGGTGGCCGCTCATCTGCTGCAAGAGACCGCGCACTCCGATCAGCCGCTGCACGTGGTGATGATCGACCGGCAGACCTCCGTTGCGGAAGGCGCCGCGTACCGAACCCCCGACCCCCGCCATCTTCTGAACGTGCCAGCTTCCGGGATGAGTACGTGGCCCGACCGGCCCAATGATTTCCTCAACTGGGCAAGGGTCCGGGATCCGTCCGTCTTACCCTATTCATTTCTGCAACGGCATGCTTATGGCGAATATCTTCGCGCCACTTTCTTTGAGGCCGTCGAGCAAGCCGGTGCGATGAGCAGTATTGATATCCTTCGTGAAGAGGCGGATCGCGTGGAGCGCGTCGATGGTGGCTGGAGAGTTCACTGCGGCGAGAGCCCCGCCATCGAAGCCCATGTCGTGGTCTTGGCGACCGGGCATCGCCCGCCGCTGGATCCGCTCCGTCAGCGCTGGTCCGGTTCGCGGGTACGCTACATCGAGGATCCCTGGTCATCCCTGGCGCTCACCGCCATCGAACCCGATGAGTCCGTTTGCCTGCTCGGCACCGGCCTGACCGCCATCGACGTATTGCAAAGCCTTCTGCGCCGCGGGCGCAGCGCCGCCGTGGTCGGACTCTCCCGCCGCGGGTTGCTGCCGTCCGCGCATGCTCCCGCCGAGCTGCCGCGAATCGATCCGCTTAGCTGGCTCGAGCCGCTCCTGCGCCCCGACAGCGGCGTCACGACTCGTTCGATCACGCAAGAGATCCATCGCGCGGTCAGGGCAGCCGAGGCTTCCGGCAAGGATTGGCGGCAGGTCATCGATGGCCTCAGGCCTCACCTCTCCCGCATCTGGCGGGCACTACAGCCGCGTGAGCAGAAGCGCTTCATGCGCCACGCCAAGCCATTCTGGGAGGTCGCCCGGCATCGCATGGCTCCTGTGGTCGCAAACGAGACCGCAGAGGCGGTGGCTGCCGGAATCTTCAGCACCGCCGCGGCGCGAGTTCTGGCGGCACGCGGGTCGGCGCAGGGCGTGGCGCTGACGGTGCGTCGGCGCGGCGAGCCGACACCCGAGGTGCTCGAATTCGACTGGATCGTGAATTGTACCGGCCCCGGCGCCGGGCACGGCACCGGCTGCTCGCCTTTGATCTCGGGTCTCATCGACGCAGGATGCCTAGAGGCAGACCCACTGGGCTTGGGCGTGCGCAGCCACGCTGACGGCCGCGCCGTGGTGCGGGGACGGGTCATCGAGGATCTCATCCTCATCGGCTCGCTGCGAAAGGCCGATGAGTGGGAGTCGACGGCCGTGCCGGAGTTGTGTGTGCAAGCCGCCGATGCAGCCCATGCCGTGCTCCGCCGCATCGATGATCTCGAACAGACCAGGCTGGTCGCGGGGTAGCCGCACCCTGGACTAATTCGGATTTGTCCTATATACAATTGCAGACAACGATAAATGCTTTTTTTGGGGTAAATCCGATCAGTGAGCTCGAGCCCTGGCACGTGAGCCAGTGTCGCGTGCCCCCTGTTCGAGCAATGTTACCGGGCGCATGCACCGCGATCGAGCGAAGTGGTCGCGTCAGAATAACGTCCCCTCCGTCTGCAAGAAAACGTAAGGGGATGATCCATGAATCGGAAACTCAGCCTGTCCGTGGCAGCCATCTTGGGCGCCACTTCACATGGGGTGCGCGCGGCAGCGCCGGCGAGCGGCGCGGGCGACACCGACAGCGGTGCTCTGCAGGAGATCATCGTCACCGCGCAGCACCGCAATGAGGGCATGCAGGATGTGCCGATTGCGATGCAGGCATTCACCGAGCGGGCCCTGACCGAACTGAACATCACGAATTTTGACGACTACGTCAAATACCTGCCCAACGTCTCGTCGGCGAGCAATGGCCCAGGCCAGAGCGAAATCTACATGCGCGGCTTGAGCGCAGGCGCCCAGCAATATCAGGGCAGCGGCTCCACGGGGTACTTTCCGAACGTCGCGGTCTACCTCGACAATCAATCGGTGCAGTTGCCGACCCGAAACCTCGATGTCTACGTCGTGGACATCGACCGCATCGAGGTCCTCGAGGGCCCGCAGGGCACTTTGTTCGGTGCCGGCGCCGAAGCAGGCGTGATTCGCTACATCACGAACGCGCCGAAGCTCGATAAAACCGAGGGGAACGTCAGCGCCAGCTACGGCTCGGTGGCCCACGGTGACCCGAACTCGAGCGTCACGGCGATGCTCAATCTGCCGTTGATTCCGGACATGCTGGCGGTGCGCGCGGTCATCTATGACGACCACCGCGGCGGCTACATCGACAACGTACCGGCGACGTTTACCCGCAAAGATACCGACCTTGGCATTCATTATGCGAACTACCCTGCGGTCAACGGACGCTGCCCCGACGGCTTGCCCAACTCAGGCTTCTGCGTGCCGCCGGGCAGCCCGACGCTCAACAACAACAACTTGGCTGGATCGAACATCAACCCGGTCACCTATCAGGGCGTCCGCGCGGAGATCCTGTACAAATTCAACGATGACTGGGACCTGTTGATCAGCCAGACCTACCAGACCATGAATGCCCAGGGCGTCTTCTACCAGCAGCCGAACGCTTCCGACGGTGCGCCGCTTGAGCCGTTGCAGGTCACGCTCTTCAATCCGACGTACGACCAGGATAAATTTTCGAACACCGCGTGGACCATCGACGGCAAGTTGGGAGTGCTCAAAGCCGTATACACCGGCGGGTATCTCAGCCGCGATGTCCATCAGCTGGCCGACTACACGAACTATTCCCGCGGCTTGTACGCCGATTATTACCAATGCTATGGCCCTGGGACCGGATCCAATATCAATGGCGGCAAAGGCGATCCAAAGCTCAAGTCCACCTGTTTCTCGCCCAGTGTCACCTGGGACACGGTGCTCGAGCGCAACCTGCACCTGCAGAACGAATTCCGGCTCAGCACGCCGGAGGATTGGCGCTTGCGCGGGATCGTCGGCGCGTATGTCGAGGACAACAAGGTGTACGACCAAACCGAATGGATCGAAACCACCATTCCCGCATGCACGTCGAATGGGGCGCCCGGCACGCCCGGAAATAGCGGCTGTCTCTCGAACATCGGCACGGTGCCTGGCGCGACGGTCGGGCGCCCGGGCATCCAGGCGGACGATGTTTCTTTCTACCCGGATGCGTTGCGAGACACCAAACAGACCGCTTTCTTCGCATCTGCGGATTTCGACATCGTGCCGAAGGTGTTGACGCTCACCGCGGGCACCCGCCATTTCCGCTTCGACAACTCGCAGGTCGGCAGTCTCACGCAGGGCTTCACCTGCTTCGAACAAGGCACGCCGCCGAACGGCTGCCTGTCCGATTCCTTCAATTTCAATACCTCGGGGCTGCGCAGCACGGAGTCGGGATTCCGCAGTCGCGCGAACCTCACCTGGCACGTGACGCCGGACGCGATGTTCTACTACACCTACTCCCAGGGCTTTCGCCCGGGCAGCTTCAATCAGAACGGTGGCTCGCTGCATGCGTATGGGCCCGACGGGGTGCCGCAGTTCGTCGTGCCCAAGGGCTACACCTCCGACAGCCTGGTCAACAACGAGATCGGATGGAAGACCGAATGGTTCGATCACCGCCTGCAATGGAATGGAGCGTTGTACCGGGAGAACTGGAACAATGTGCAGGTCAGCTTTCTCGATCCCGGCGTGGCCGGCAACGTCACGTTCGACACGAATGGGCAGAACTTCGTGGTCAAAGGCCTGGAAACATCGCTGGTCGCGAGGGTCACGCACGGCCTGACCGCGCAGGCCTCGGCCTCCTGGAACCAGAGCAAGCAGACGAATTCACCCGCCTTGATCGATCAGAATCCAGCGAGTGTGAATTATGGCAAGCCGATCACGGAAACCTGCAACAGCGCGGGTGCGAGTTGCGTCCCGGTCATCAACCCGTTCGGACCGATCGGCGCGCCCACCGCCTTCTCTCCACCGATGCAGTTCAGCGTGCGCGCGCGCTACGAGTTCACGCTCGACGGAGGCTACCAGCCATTCCTTCAGGCAAGCGTTGCGCACAGCGCGCATTCGTTCACGCAGGCCGGCTCGAATCCCACGATTGCGGCACAAGGATTCGTCAGCACGACGCGGTTGCGCTTCGAGAATCCACCCTTTACCGATATCGATGCCGCCGTGGGTGTCTCCAAGGACACGTGGAATGCGCAGCTGTACTCGGAAAACCTGGCCAACAAGAACACCAGCCTGTTCACCAATGCGGATCAGTACATCGTCGCGCAAACGCCGATGCACCCGCGGGTCATCGGGCTCAGGTTTGGCTACGGCTTTTAGCTGAAGAGCGGGGAATTGTCGATGTAGATGCGATAGATCGCGATGAGCGTGCCGCGCAGCTCGAATACGTTGGCAAACGGAACCGTGATTGTGGAACCGTCGTGGCGGATGTAGGTCACCTCTCCCTCGCACGCCACCCAAAAGGGGCCGCTCCAGGTTCGGATCAGGCGATGACTGCAGGAGCCGATCGCGGCAAAAAAACCGCTCACGGCGGTGCGAATCGCATCGCTGCCGATCAGCATGGGCGCATTCCCGAATCGAAACTGCGCGTCGGCCGTGAGTAGCGCAACGAAAGCCGCTGCATCGCGCGCGTCGATCACCGCGAACACGTGGCGCCACCAGGCCTCGCCGGGCGCCGCTTGAACCGGCGCGGCCATCGATACCTCGGACTTGTTAGCCGTGCTCGACATGGCGGCTCAAGCATACGGGCGATTTCGTACAATCCGCACAGCGCCCCGAGGGCATCATTTGAGGGTTGAGGCGAGGCTCGGCGCCCAGCCACAACAGGATGTTGGCGAGCACGCAGTAGCCGGTGGCGGCGAACCACACCATTGCGCATCCGACAAAACCGGTGAACAGGGTCCACCACGGGGAGTAGGCGAGCACCAGGACGGATCCGATTGAGATGTTGATTCCGACGGTCAGATAAATGCGACGCTCGAGATACCATTTGTCGATTTGCAGGAAATAGAGATTTGCGTGCGTCGGCGCCTTCGAGCCGAGCATGGGTTGAAATCCCAGCAGCCGAAGGATGTTGCCTATGGGGCAGAAGCCGGTGAAGGCGACGTTGATGGAAACAAGACCGGTGGCCGTAACGCCGAGGATCCATAAGGGATTGACGAGCAAAGCCAAGATCGTGCTGACCAGCAAGACCATCCCAGCGATCAACCAGACTGTCCGCTCGATGTACCAGCGGTCTGTCGGGACGATATAGATTCCGGTACGAGTCGTCATGGATAGTCCTTGCTTTGGCGAAGCGCTCACCAACCGCCATTTAAGCTCATTTGCGCCGGAAGGTAAGTGCGTTTCCGTACAGACCGCCCCGCGCGGTATGCTAACCATCGAGCGATGGCCTCCCTGATCAGGAAAACGAGCGGCGAGCTGCCTTTCACGTGCGAGCAGGCATTCGATCTTGCTGCCGACATCGAAAGCTATCCCGGCTTCCTGCCGGGTTGGATATCGGCACGCATTCAAAAGCGCGAATCCAATGTCTGCTGGGTTGATCAGGTGGTCGGGTTTGGGCCGGTTCAGCTGCCCTTCAGTTCCCAGGCTACGTTGCATCGACCGGATCGCATCGATGTCGTCTCGATGGAGGCTCCATTTCGGCAGTTCAGTCTGACTTGGTTGTTCGAAGCGGCGCCGCCCGGGGGCTGCCGGGTCAGCGTCGTGGCCCAGATCGAGACGCAGTCCGGGCTCATCCAGCACCTCGTCGATCGCGTGCTACCGTCGGCCGTCGACGAGATCGTTGCCGCCTTCGAAGCGCGCCTACAGGGGGCCGACGATAATTCTGCGGGGGGTGTGACGGAAGCATCTTAGCCGATGCCATTCAAGAGAATGGCCGCGACCATGGTCACGCACCCGAGTGCATGAATGGCGAGCGTCAATTCGATGCACCGCTTCAGGCGCGGACGCGCTCGAGGCTCGCTCGATATGCCGAGCGCCGCACGCAGACCGAGGGCGGCGAAAATCACCGCCGGTAGCGCATACCAGGGCGGCAGGGCGTGCATCAGAATGGCCGCAGCAGCGGCGGCCAGGGAAGTCGCGACCAGTCCACCGTAGAGCCAGCGGGCGCCGCTCACTCCCCAGCGCACTACCAAGGTGCGCTTGCCGGCGCGACGGTCCGCCGCCATATCCGGGACTTCGTTGATGACCAGGATCGCCGCCGCCCACGCGCTCACCGGCACACAAAGCAGCGCCGCGCCCAAGTCGACGAAGCCGGTCTGCAGCCAGACGCTGCCGAGCACCGGCAGGGCGCCGAAGCCGATCGCGACCGTGGCCTCTCCCAGGCCGCGTGCGGCTAATTGCACCCCGGGCATCGAATAAAGGATGCCGAGGCCGAGGCCGGCACAGCCGAGCCAAATGACTCCGGGGCCACGCAACACCGCGAGCAGCGCACCCAACAGCAGTGCCGCGGCGCCCAAACCGAATGCCAGGCGACTCATCTGCGCCCGCGACAGAAGCCCCGTCTGAATGAAGCGCGAGCCGCCGGTATATGGATAGATATGCTCGGTGTTGCCGGGATCCGCGCCGCTGATGTCGTCCCCGACATCGTTGTAAACATTTGCCCCCGCCAGGGTGAGCATCATCACTCCGAGTGCCAAGCCGAAATCGAGACCGTCGAAGCGGTGAAACGCCGCGCCAGCCCACGCGGTGCCCACCGCCACCGGCGTGACGGCGGCGATCAGGAATGCCGGCCGCGTGGCGAGGAAGGCACGACGTACGGCCGCCGCGGTGCTCGTTCCCGCGAGCGACGGTGATGGACGATCGATCGGCCGGGGGGGTTGGACTATTCCGTCATGCATGGGTGACTCACTGGGCCGCGCGCGGCGTGCTGTCGCGGCCGAATTGATAACGCACCGTGAGGGCGAACAGATTCACGTTGTCGCGAAACGGCTGAATGCCGAGCGCCAACAAATTCGGCACGGTGGAGGGTCCCACGCCCTCGAGTGCCCAGTCGTTGGAACTGTAGGTCTCACGCACGTACCTAAAATGGACCTGCATGGCGGATGTCCACCGGTACGCGAGATCGAGCCGGGTGGAATCGAGCTTGCTCCAGTTCTGCGGAAACGCCTGTTGCGAACCGCCCGACGTGGTATCCGTATTGTCGTAGGAAGGTGCCATCAGATAGTCCAACGAAAGCGTCCAGCGCTCCCGGGGAACCCAGCGCCCACCTGCGCTCAAGTTCCAGGAGCGCTCGGAATCCGCCGCAAGCCACGGGGTCGTGCCGACTCCGTCGAAGCCGCTCTGCAGATTGAACAAGCGCTCGTACCCGACTCCGAGGTACGTGCTCAAGGTATCGCGCGGCGTCCAGGTTAGATTGGTCGACCCTCGCTGCTCGTGCACGCTTTGCAGCCCGAGCGGGGATGACCGATAGTCGTCCTTGGCAATGGAGCCCTCCACCGACCAGGTCAGCGTGGGGGTGACGGTCCATGCGCCGGTGAGCGTATAAAACACGCGGTCGCGCGGTGCATAGTCGTATGCGCGGACCAGCGGGTTCTCCTCGGCCGGCAGTGCCTCGGCATCGAACGAAGAGGCTTTGCGCAGACCGTTGCCGATCTTTAGCATGATGCTCAACGGCGCAATCGGCGTGATCGTGCCCCGACCCCAGCTCTCGGCGTTTTGAGTCCAGGTGACCACCTGGCCCGGTCCATAGTGGATGTCATCGAGCTTCCCGCCGACACCGACTTTGATCCAATGCGCCAGCACATAGTCCGCGCCGCCGTCGAGGCGTACCCGATCTTCGCTATAGCGCGGCGTTACGGCGATGCCCCCCGGGAACGTGTCGGTGACGACATACGGCAGCGCGAGCGACTGAGTTTTGTCGTCGTGACCGTCGTACGTGGCATTGCCGCGGACACTGAGCTTTGGCAGGGGCCGAGATGCGAGGCCCAGGGCATAGTGCGACAGATGCACATCGCCATTGAGCGAGTCGGGTGTTGGCATGTCCGAGCCAGGCAGCGTGCTGACCGGCAAGAACGCGGCATTCTGCTTGAGCGTGCCCACCGAGGCCGTGAAAGTCAGGGTGGTGCGCCACGGGAGCTGCGCGTTGCCGCTGGCGGTGAGTTGCTGCAACGTATTGGCCGGCGGCGTCGCGAGCTGTCCAACGGTCGAGCCGGGGACGATCGGCAGGTAGGGGTTTGCGAAGGTGGTCGACTGATTGTTGTCGTCGAACCAAGATCCCAGATAACTCACGCGCAGGCTCGCCAGGCGCCCGGCCCACGCGACCCCGCCCTCCAGAGAGTTCGTGACGTAGTCGAAAGGCTGCGGCAACTGCACGGCCTCGGTCAGGAAGCTCGCGCCGGTGAGGCCGGTACCGTCATGCTCCTGGCGGCGAAATTCACCGAAAACCGTCCAGCTGGGAGTCGCAAAGTACCGGGCGAGCAGCGCGACCGTGCGGCGCTCCGATTCGATGCTGATGGGGGCGAGACTCGCGCCCAAGGCGCTCATGCCGGCTGTGCCGCCCGCCGAAATCCAGCCTGCCGGCAGTCCGAGGGTTGAGCCGCTGGTGCGGTACGGTGTTGCACCGGTGTCGTAGAGGATATTGGGCTGGCCGTCGTAGCTGACGCGCAGATCGTAGCGTCCCTCGCGTCCTCCCTCGACGTAGCCGTCGCGTGAGGCGAGCCCCAGGCGATCGAGCTCGAAGTTGGCGTAAGCGCCATCCTCGCTTCGATATTGCCCGGAGGCGGACGCGTCGGCGTACGCACCGCCGTGATCGATCCCCGTATAGCGTCCGAAGGTCGCGTTTGCACCGCTGGCGCCGAGCACACCGATCTGCGCATCGCCCGAGTAGCTTTGCGCGAACGGACATTGCGTGCACTTCCAGTCGCTCGTGTCGGTAGCCGGCGGGTCATCGGCTGCGGCAGCGGTCAATGCGAAGGCGGCCGAGACTGCGGCAGCCGGCCAGGTACGTTTGGATCGAGCGATGAGTTTCATGGTACGTGCCTAGCGCATGAACGCCCGGCCCGACGGATGGTTCGAGCCGTGTATCTGCGAATGACAATTGATGCAGCCGCCGGCGAGCAGAAACGCGCTCGATCCCGCGCCCGGCAGGCCCTGCGGAGAATTGGCGACGGAGGGGTGGCCTGCGCCCTCGTGGCAGGTCTGACAAAGGAACGGCGGACGCAACTTGAGAAGTGCAGGCTGCGCGGAGCCGTGCGCATCGTGACAGTTGCTGCAGTCTTCGGTGACCGGCTGATGCTCCCAGAGAAAAGGCCCGCGATATTCCGCGTGGCAGCTCGTGCAAGTTTCATTGACCGTGTTCCTCACCAGCTGTGCGGGCGCGGTCGAGCCGTGCGGCGAGTGACAGGAAGTGCACGCCATCTTGCCCTCGCGCAGCGGATGCCGCGACAGCTTGTCGAGGTCGGCCTGTTGGGCTTGGTGGCAGCCGGCACAGACCTCGATCTGGCCGGCCGCGGTTTGCACCGGGTCTTTGGGGCTGTGCAGCCGATGGCAGCTCGTGCAGGCGAGGTTGCTTGCGGCATGCGCACTCGAAGCCCAATCATGTGCTGCGTTCGCCTGGTGGCACCCGAGACAATTCGCGTTCTGCTGCTGTACGGAGGAGTGAGAATTGGGGCCGAAAGCGATGATCTTCGAGGTATCACCCATCGCATCGACATGCGCGCCGCCGGGCCCGTGGCAGGCCTCGCACTGCAGTCCGCCATGGCCGAATGGACCGCTCGCGTCGCCCGGGCGCGCGTGTTTGGTGCGGAAAATACCCGCGACGGTCGCGTCGCCGCCGTGACAAGTGAGGCAGGTATCGGCTCCCTTGGCACTGTAGCCAGGCGTGGTCGGCGCCGTGTGCGCTGCGGGCGCGGCCGCAGCGTGCGCGTCGCGGGCGCTGATGGCAACGAGCGCCAGCACGAGCGCGGCGAAGAGCGGCGGGACCGAGCGCACCAGTCGAGTCGCTGCGCTCGCGCCGCATCGCGCCAAACTGCGCCGCGGCGGCGGCACGCGTGACGGCGTCGATGAGGTCACGGCGCGCATGCAGTCGATCACGGGTTATTGATACGCGGCCACGTTATGGACCACTTTCACGTCGGCGATTGCGCCGGGTCCGTGACAGATCGAGCAGGTCTCCGTGGACATCACCTGACTGCCGGCATTTTTCATGGCCATGAAACTGCCGCCGTTTTGCATCATGTGCGTCTTCTCGGTGGCTGCCTGGTGACAGGCCGAGCAAGCGGCGGTCGCCGCCGTCACGGCGGTCTGGCCGTTCGGGCCGCTGTTGCCGACACCGTTCACGTAGGTGCTGATGGTGGAGGCGAGCACCGTCGAGCTGTTCGGGTCCGGCGGATAATAAGTATCGGCGTCGTGACAGGCGAGACAGTTGTTGGTCAGGCCGGAAAATCCGAGCGTGCTGAAATTATGCACGCCGCCATTGTGGTACAGAATGTAAGGCGTGCCGAAATCCGCGGTCCTCACGGCGCTCGCATGGATGGCGTGGATCATGACCTTCAGGTCCATGGATTGCTCCGCCAGCCCGTCGGTCGGGTCGGGGTTCGCCGGGGTGATGCCGGAGCTGATGCGCGCCACGACATCGGTGGCGTTGGGATTGTGGCAGAAGGCGCAGGCTTGCACGCTGTCGACCCGATTGTTGCCATGACCGTTCAACTGGAAGTGGCAGGTGTTGCAATTGGCGACGGCAGCCACTTCGCGTCGCGGGACCGCCTTCGAGTCCGTGATTGCAGAGTAAGACACGGCATTCGGCACCGGAATTTCCTGCGCGCCGTTGCCGTCGCCGAAATCGTGTGCGGGATGGCCTTGGAACAGGATCCCGGCCGAGCCTTTGGTGCCGACTGGAATGGCGGTGGGGAACGTGATGGTATAGCTGCCGTCGCCGTTCGCCGTGGGCGGCGTCGCCGCGCAGGTGACGGGCGCGCTGATCGGTTCAGCCGCCTCGGTGGTTACGCCGCTCCCGACGTTGGTGTAGTCGGTCGTGCTCCAGGCAATGGCCAGGCTCAAGTTCGCCTCGCCGAAATTCTGGTTCGTGCAATACGTGAAGGGTTCGCCCGTCGTCAGGCTCCACGGTTTGTTGCCGTTGGTCGGGTCGGTGACGGAGAATTGGACGACCGGCGTCTGGCCGGGACCGGTATTGCTCGCCTTGATGATGTTGTAAGCGATTTTTTTCTGGAAGACCATTTCCGGGATTACGTGGGCGGCGATCACGGTCAATTGACCATTGTCGAGCGTCGATGCGGGCCCGTGGCAGGTGGTGCATTGGCTGTCATTGGCAATGATGTTGGAGCTATGGTTCGCGCCCGTAGCGAAGTCCACGTTGTCGTGGCAGGCGCCGCAGGCCTCCGCGGTCGGCACCGTACTGTAATTCGCAGCCTGGGTGAGAGTGGGGTCGGTTTGATTGTGGCAGGTGGTGCAGTTTCGAGTGTCCTGCGGGAACACCACCGAGTTGAAATTGTTGAGAGACTGCTGGTAGCCGACGATCCAGTAACCGCTGCCGAGAGTCGGAGCGGGGCTGTTCGCAGTCTGGAGGCTCGGCAGGCTGCTGCCGGTGTGGATCTTGTGCAGCATCACCTTCATGTCCAGGCTGTTACCGCTGTAAGGATCCGTGGTGCCGGGGTTGTGGCACATCACGCAGTACTGCACTTCGACGCGCGCTCCGCCGTGTTCACTCAGTTGCGTGTGGCAGCCGTTGCAGGTGGCAGTATTGACGATCTCCCGGCTGAATATGCCGGTGGTCGCGCCGGTCGATGGCTGGAAGGTGTATGAGCCGTTGTTCGCCTGCGCCAGGCCGCGGATCTCGAAGGCGACCCGATGCGTCAGCGCGGCGTCATAGACCACGCTCGGAATCTTGGTGATGTCCGTCTTGAACGTATATTGGTAGGTTCCATCCCCATTATCGACCAAGGTCCCAAGTGTCGCGCTCTCGACCGTCGCCTGGATCTTCGGCGTCGCATCGCAGGCCGCCACTCCGGCGGGGCACCCCGTCGGGGTGACGGTGCTGAAAATATACGAATTCCATTGACTCGACGAGCCGTTCTGTCCCGGAACGAGCTGAGCGATCGCGAAGCCGAGATCGGCCGCGGGCAGCCCCTTCAAAGGATTGCCGTTCTGATCCGCTAGTTGAAATTTCACCACCGGTGGGCCGTTGATCGCGGCGTTGGTGACCTTGCCGGTGATCGTGCCCGCCGTGCTGATATTGGCGGCCGAACCGCCAGTTCCCGCTGGACCCGTGGGCCCAGGCGTGCCCGAGGCCCCTGCTGGACCCGCCGGGCCGGTGCTGCCGCTGCACGCCGCGAGCAGCACGCACAGCACACCCAGGAGGACCGCAGTCCGCGAAATTTGCGGGCATGTTTCGCGAATCCGATCTGCACATCCCATGAGAAAATCTCCGTGATCAATTCCGACGATCGGCAATTCCCAACCCGCACGCGTAGCCCGCGCTGCCGATCGTTGTTGAGAAGTTAAGCCGCGACTCCGGCGATGTCTGTACGGAAGCGCACGGAACGAAATGCGCGCGGCGGTGTAGTCTGTTTTTCTTTCAAAAGGATTGCGCATGATCGCATCGAGGGATCTGAAGTGAGCTCGCCCGAGCCGGTGCGTGTGGGTATTGGCGCGTGGTTGTGGCGTCGTCCGCGGCGCTGGTTCCTGCTCGGTATACCGGTGGGCGGTGCGCTCGCTTTCGTCGTCGGTGTGGTGTTCACGGGAGGCTTCGTCGGCGGTCTGCAACTGACGGAGAGCAATAAGTTCTGCACCTCCTGTCACGAGATGGCGCCGGCTTTCCAGGAGCTGACGCAGAGCGTGCACTACTCCAACGAGCTTGGTATCCAGGCGGGATGCGCCAATTGTCATGTGCCGCCGGGCTTCCTGCCGGGTCTGTGGCGGCACGTTCAGGCGGTCACCGAGCTCTGGGGTCACTTCAGCGGAGAACTGGACACACCCGCGAAGTACGAGGCCCATCGATTACAACTCGCACAGAAATTCTGGGCGGAGTTGAGGGCGAACGACTCTGCCCAGTGCCGCAGCTGTCACACGCCGAGCGCCATGGCGCTTGCCAAGCAGCCCGCCATGGCCGCCGATGCGCATTCTTCTTTGGCGAAGAGCGGCATGACCTGCATCGACTGCCACAAAGGTGTGGCGCACACCGCGCCCACAGGAAGCTGACGGGGCAGGCGTCGCGAGCCGCGATCGGGGCCGTGAGCTAGGGAGCGCTCTGCGGGGCCGGGGCGTGCGAGCGCCCGCTGACGTAGCGCCCGAGAATGCGCAGGATTTCGCTGATACGGAAGTTGATCACGCGCCTCGGCCAGAACAACTCCCGCTTGTCGCACACGGTGGAGATGCTGAAGCGGGTGATCTCACCCATCAGCGCGTCATCGGCGGCTCCTGGTCGGCCCGAGGCCACGCCCTCGTCGAGGCGGCTGCGAAGCGCCCGCGCTTCGGCGATCCCTTTGGCCACGCCGCGGCCGCGCCGCTTGGAAATCCGGCCGTGCTGCACCTTCAACTCATTGAGCCGCTCGGCCGCGTCATAGGTCGCATCGACCAGTTCGCGGCGTGTCATCCATTTTGTCTCGTAGTTGAGAATGTGCTCCCAACTTGGTTGAACGAGCAGTTGGCGGTGCTCCTCGAGCGTGCGTGCAAACAGTCGATAGCCGAAGCGCTCGGGCTCCTCGAAGCCGCGGCTGCCGGGATCGAGGAAGGGGCCCATGGGGGAGATGAAGCAGGAAAGCCGCTTGTCACCCAGTTGAAATAAATGGCCGCAGTATTCGACCGCCTCGCGCACCAAGGCTTGGGTCTGCGCCGGCAAGCCGATCATGAAGTAGATGTCGATGCGCGAGCAGCGCAGGCTGAGCGCGACCCGGAGCAGGGCCTCCATTTCCTCGGTGGTGTACCCCATCTCGCCCTCCTGCGCGTCGCGCACTCCCTGATCGTGGCTTTCGGGGCTGAATTCCATGCTCCAGTGGCGCACGCAGCGGTCGATGTCTCGTAGAAAGGAGGCCGGCGGCAGGGCGAAGAATTCGAACATGATCTCATTGTCGAAATCTGCCTCGCGCAGGTGCTCGAGGATCTCCGCCGCATGCTCCGGGCCGGCCATGAGCACATCGCCAATGAGGACGATGGGTCCGTGCGACAGGCGGCTGAAGGCCCGCATGTTCTCGACCAGGCTGGCGGGACTTCGGTATACGGGCTTTTGCCGGTTCATCAGATGCGTGCAGCTCGTGTGCGATGCGCCGCAGGTGACGCATTCGAACGCGCAGCCCTTGACGGTGAACACCGTCGTGATGGGGTTGCTCCACCAGCCATTGAAGGGCAGGGTGCTCTCGAGGTCCCGGTAGCGCAGCACCATCTCCACCATGAGATCGGGCCGCAGATCGACATAGTCCAGAGTGCCCGGCACAAAAGTGTGCGCATTGACGTGGACGCCGGCGCGATCCTTCCACGTCAGGTTGGGAATTCGCTGGAGGCCCGTACCGCTTTGCAGCGCCAGGAGCAGCTGATGGAGCGGCGGCTCGGTGCTATCGCCGCGCAGCACGTAGTCCACCTGCGGATAGTCGATGAGTTCCCGGTGATAGTAACTCGACGACAATCCACCGAAGATCACCGGCACGTCCGGATGCAATTCCTTCACGATGCGTGCGACCTCCAAGGCGCCGTGGGCATGCGGCAGCCAGTGCAGATCGATGCCCACCGCCTTCGGCTTTTGGCGCGCCAGGAAGCGGGGAACGTCGAAGCGGCGACTGTTCATCATGCGCAGCGCCAGATTGACGATGCGCACGTGCATGCCGCGCTCGTGCAGGTAGCTGGAGATGGTCGCAAAGCCGAGCGGATACATCTCGAACACGGTGGATGAGGGGATGAGGTCGCTCACCGGACCGTACAGAATCGCGTGCTTGCGAAAATCGTAGACGCTGGGCGCGTGCAGCAGCAGCAAATCCACTTCGGCACGCACGGGCATTTCCCTATTGGACGCGAACCCGAATCAGCTCATCGCCGTCCGGATCGATCACGTGGACTGCACATGCAAGACATGGATCGAAGCTGTGGATGGTGCGCAGAATCTCGAGCGGTTGCTTCGGATCGTGCAGCGCAGTGCCCTTGAGCGCCGCTTCGTAGGGTCCGTCAATGCCGGCAGCATCGCGGGGACCGGCGTTCCAGGTGCTCGGTACGACGGCCTGATAGTTAGAGATCTTGCCATCATCGATCACGATCCAGTGTGCCAGCGCGCCGCGCGGGGCCTCGAGGAAACCCACCCCCTCGGCATGTCGTGGCCAAGTCGACGGCTCCCACTGAGCCTCGTTGAAGGTGCGCACGTCCCCGGCATGGATGTTCGCCATGAGCGTGTCGTACCACTGCGGCATGGTGTCGGCGAGAATCTTGCATTCCAGTGCGCGGGCCGCGGTCCGGCCCATGGTCGAAAACAATGCGTCCAGCGGCAAATTCAGATCCGAGAGCGTTTTATGAGCGAGTTCCCGGGTGGGTTCGTTTCCGCTCGCATACAACATGAGCACCCGTGCCAGCGGCCCGACCTCCATGGCGTGCCCTTTCCAGCGCGGCGACTTGACCCAAGAATAGCTGGCAGAGGTGTCCAGATTCGGGTAAGGCGAGGGCGGCCCGGAATAATTCAACCGTGTCTCACCGCGCGACGGATGCAAGCCCGTGTCCTTGCCGCCGCTGTAGTCATACCAGGAGTGCGCCACGAATTCCTGAATATCCGCCTCCGCCGTGAGGTCTACCTCCTGAATGTGGGATAGATCGCGGCCGAGAATGGCTCCGCGCGGCACCAGAAAGGTCTTCGGATCCTGGCTCCCCGTAGCCGGGAAGTCGCCGTAAGTCATGAAGTTTCCGGTGCCTTCGCCGTAACCGGTCTTGAACCAGTCTTTATAGAAGGAACCGATCGCCAGAATGTCGGGCAAATAAACCTGATCGACGAACGTGCGCATCCTGTCGATGATCGCGGACACCTGTTGCAGCCCGACGATGTTGACGGCGGTGGTGGCTGTCCCTGCGCCGGTATGCACGCTGATGGCCGACGGCGCGCCGCCCACCAGTACATTGGGGTGCGGATTCTTGCCCCCGAAAATGGCCTGCAGCTGCGCCACCTGGCGCTGCCAGGCGAGCGCGTCGAGGTAATGCGCCACGGCCATGAGGTTCGCCTCTGGCGGCAGCTTGTATCCCGGATGGCCCCAGTACGCGTTGGCGAAAATCCCGAGCTGTCCCGATTCGACCAGCTTCTTGACCCTTTCCTGCACGTCGGAGAAATAGCCCGGAGAGGAGCGCGCGTAGCTCGAGATCGATTGCGCCAGCGCCGAAGTTGCCTTTGGATCGGCTTTCAGCGCGGAGACCACGTCCACCCAGTCAAGCGCGTGCAGGTGATAGAAATGCATCACGTGGTCGTGCACGAACTGCGCAGCGATCATCAGATTGCGAATCAGCTGCGCGTTCGCGGGAATCGTGTACTTCAACGCATCTTCGACTGCGCGCACGGAGGCTATCCCATGGACCAGCGTGCAGACCCCGCAGATGCGCTGCGCGAACACCCAGGCATCGCGCGGATCGCGGCCCTGCAGGATAATCTCGATGCCGCGCACCATGGTGCCCGAGCTCGAGGCCTGGGTGATCACGGAGCCATCGAATTGCGCCTCGATCCGCAGGTGCCCTTCGATGCGGGTGATGGGGTCGACGACGATGGTCTGTGAGCTCATGCTCCGAGTTCCACCGAGGCAAGGCTCGCAGCCACGAGCTCGAGCAGGCTGTGCGCCGACTTGTCCCACTTGAAATGCGATTGTGCGTCGTCGAAGGTGCGGCGGCAGTCCGAGCAGCTCGTGAGCAAGGTTCCCGCCCCCGTGTCGTCGATCTCGCGCAACTTGTTCTCCATCGTCCGGTAACGAAGCGGGGCCGCGCGCTCGATGTCGAGCACGCCGCCCCCGCCACCACAGCAAAAGCTGAAGCCGCCGTGGTTCTTCAGTTCGCTCAATTCGATGCCCATCGCCTTCATGAGCGTGCGCGGTGCATCGGTCACGCCGCCCTTACGTACGAGCTGGCAGGGATCGTGGAAGGTGGTCTTGCCCGCACCGGCGTGTCCCAGTTTCAGCCGCCCCGCCTTGAGCTCGTCCGCCAGGAATTCGGTCACGTGCCGTACCTTGAAGGGCAGCGGCTTGCCGTACAGATCAGCCGCCTCCCAGCGCAGGGCCGTGTAGGCGTGACCGCACTCGGGCACCAGGAGCGTCGTGGCCTTGCAGGCAATGGCCTGCTCGATCAGCCGGAGACTGATCTCGCGTTGCCATTCCTTACCCCCGGCATAGTAGCCGTAGTTCTCCGCCACCAGACCGTCGCTGCGAAAGGTGCACGAGGCGTTCAGATGGTGCATGACCCGCGCCAACGCGGCCACTGCGCTCGGGTAATGTTCGATGTCGGTTCGCGGTACGCACAGCATGATCTCGGCCTCGGCCTTGTCGAGCGGCATATCGACGCCGAACTTTCTGCCGATCTCGAGCAATTGATCTCGATACGGTTCGGCGCTCGCCTCCGGCTGGCCGGTCTCGCGCTGGTGCGCCGCCTTCTGATACAGCTCCTTGGGCGCAAGGCCGGCATCGAACATGGCGTGGCGCGCCTGCTCGATGAGGGCCGCGACATCGATGCCCATCGGGCAGATCAAGCTGCAGCGGCCGCACATGTTGCAGCTGTCGAACAGGAGACGCTGCCAGTGCTCGAGCTGATCCGCGGTGACTGCGCGCTTCAGCCCGAGCAGTTTGAATACCGGTGCGAATGGGCTCGCCTCTCGCTTGTAGGCCTGTTTGAACGGTTCCACCTTCCAGATGGGGGTGTACTGCGGATCCTCGGTGGCGATGTAGAAATGACAGGCGTCCGCGCAAATGCCGCAATGGATGCAGGACTCCAGACGAAAGGCGCTGAGCGCACCGATTTCCTGAACGAAGCCTTTCATCGCGCCCGCCACTCGCGCCTCCGGAGTGCGCACTTCCGCTGGCGCAAGATTGGCAGCGAATGCACCTGCAGTATCGCTCATGAGGGAGCTCCTTTGCGCGCGAGCACCGCACCATTGATGGCGCGGGAGGGGAAGATATAAAAGGCGTGCATCAGCTTGCCGAAGGGGAACCAGATCAGCAGCACATCGACGCTCAAGATGTGCAATCCCAGCAGAGTCTCGTACGGTGCGCCGACATGCGCGGTGGCGGCGAGGCCCGTGACCATGACCGCCATGGTGATGAACCAGCTGAAGTAGTCATCGAAATTCGAGAGCATGCGAATCACCGGATTGGTCACGCGCCGAAACAACACCGCCAGAAAGAGGGTCAAGGTGAGCACCGAGATCACGGTGATCACACTCGAGGGCAGGCCTGGCCAGACGAAGCCGAACAGGCTCCCGAGAAAGATGATGTGGGGGGTGAACAACAGCACCACCGCAAACAAGCCGAGATGATAGCTGTAGCCCAGTGCTTCGCCCGGACCGGTGCGCGCGATGAATTCCGGGTGCGGCCAGGAGCGCGTGCCGACGGCGATGACACCGCCGCTCAGGAATTTCCACATCGAGGCCCTGGGCCTGCTCAGATCGCGGCGGATGCGCAACAGCGCGAAGCCGACAATGCGCCACACCACCCCGAGAACGAAGATCACCAGCGCCACTTTCAAGGCCGGTCCGCGCGCGAAGCTCAATAAATCCATGTCTAACCCCCCTTTGGTTCGCTGTCGGGCCGGGTTTCGGCGCGGTGTTGGTGCAGGCGGCTGACGCCCGCGGCCGCCACTCCGAGCACGGCGCCCGCTGCACCTGCGGCCGCGCCGACTTCCAGCACCTTGAGCGGTGAAGCTTCGCCGGCCTTGCCCCACGCGGCGCTCGACAGCGGTGCGTAAAAGCTGCCCTTGTCCCAAAATCCCGGCTCGGAACAGCCGAGACAGCCGTGCCCCGACTGGATGGGAAAGCTCACACCGCCGTTCCATTTGAGCGTCGCGCACGCGTTGTAGGTAGTCGGGCCCTTGCAGCCGAGTTCGTAAAGACACCAACCGTTGCGCGCTCCCTCGTCGTCGAAGGTCTTGGCGAACTTCCCCTGATCGTAGAACGGACGCCGGTAACAGCGGTCGTGAATGGTGTTGCCAAAAAACGCCTTGGGGCGTCGATGCTCGTCCAAATCCGGGACCCGTCCGGTGGTGACGAACTGCAATAAGGTTCCGGTGATGACTTCCGGAATGGGTGGGCAACCAGAGACATTGATGATGGGCTTGTCGCCCACGATGGCGGTGACCGGCCACGCCTCGGTCGGATTGGGATCGGCGAAGGGGATGCCACCGAACGATGAGCAGGTGCCGACGCAGACAATGGCTGCCGCACCCTTGGAGGCCTCCCGCAGGGTATCCACCGCGCTTCGGCCTCCAGCCATGCAATAGGCACCGCCGGCACCGGTCGGCACGGAGCCGTCGACGACCAATACATATTTGCCGAAATTGTCCCGCATGGCTTTGTCGCGCGCCCCTTCCGCAGCATCGCCCGCCGCCGCCATGAGCGTGTCGTTATAGTCGAGCGAGATGACATTGAAGATCAGGCCCTCGATGGTGGGCGCGAAGGACCGCGTCAGCGACTCGAAACATCCGGTGCACTCCTGAAACGACAGGTACACCACCGAGGGACGCGGAGCATTGCGCAGCTGCTCGGCCATCGCCGGGCCCATCCAGGGAGGAAGAGCCAGGGCGGAGGCCATGGCGCTGCAGTACTTGATGAATCCGCGCCGGCTGATGCCGTGCCGCAAAAGCATCTCACCGACCGTGGGTGCGCTGTCGACTGGGGCCTGGATTGGGACCATCAGCATCGCTCCTGATTCGATCGGCCCGCGCCGCGCGCATCGATTTGCGCGCGCAGCGTCGCTGCGGCCGCAGCGATCTCGTCAAGCGCACTCGAGAGAATCTGCGGTATTCGAGTCACTTCGAGAAACTCCGCGACCGGCTCCCCTTGCGCATCGCGATGTTCCACCCACCAGACGCCGGACGTGCGCGTTTCCCGAACCGTCGACAGTCCTTGCGCGCTCACCTCTGCACGCACTTCGCCCTCGCCGAGGACCTGCTCGAGCTCGGCGCGGTCTTGTGGGCTCATCGGCAGGCTGCGCAGGTCGATGGCCGCCGGGGTTTCACTGCGCACGAGCTGCTCGAGTAGCGTCACAAGTTCGCTCAGAACGGCGGCGACGCCGCCACCCAGACCGCCTGCAGCCGCCGGGCCGGCTGGGCCTGTCGGAGCGGTGCCGCCGGCGGACTCGACTCGGATCGCAATGTCCTCGAGACGTGTCAAGCGCACAGCCATCGGCGGAGCAGAGCGGTCGCCTGGCGGGCTGCCCCGGGCAGGGCCTCAGCGACCGGCGCCGAGAGCGTATCGCTCCAGTCGATGCGTTTCGGCTGAATGCACAGCAGCGCACGTCGTTCCGGGAGGCAGTCGTGGAGTCGCGCCATATCCAGCAGATCGATCAAACCCACCTCATGGACGGTTCGCCGTCGGCTGCTCGACAGAAACTGGTCCATGGCTGCGGCCTCGAACAACCGGACCGCTCCCGCCATGGCGCCGAGATCGGCGGCATCGAACACCAGCAGGCTGTTTGCCTCCTCCAGATAGGTGAGCAAACTAAAGCTCAGCGTCCCGGCATCGACGAAGTGGGCCGCAGCATCGCCCAACTCCGAACGCACCCTCCCCAGCAGCTGGATGCCGGCGCCGTCGTCACTCAACAGCACATTGCCGAATGCGAGTACCAGAGCGGGCGCTTGAGCAAAGAAGCGCGCAGGTCCGCCGGCCTCGGTATCGGCCGGGGGACATTCCCTCTGTTCCTGTCCGAGCCATGACGTCAAAGGCGACCTCGTTGCGTGTCAATCGATCAGAGCATTTCAGCCGAGGCCAGGTCTGTGCGCTTCCGTACAGACCTGGTCGACGAGAGGGCGCTAGGGTCGATTGCCCACCCCGACTCGAAGCTGAGAATCGATTGCACGAGCTGTCCGTCTGCCAAGCCCTGCTCGCACAGGTGAGGGAAATCGCCTCAGGGAGCGGTGCGGCAGCGGTCGCGCGCATCGTGATCGAGGTCGGCCCGCTGTCGGGTATCGAGCCGGCGCTGCTCGAGCGCGCCTTCGCGGCGATGAGAGCCGGCAGCTGCGCGGCCGATGCGGTGCTGTCGATCGAGACGCCGGATGTGAGGATTCGCTGCATGACCTGTGATGCGCAGTCGCAAACGTCGCCAAACAGGCTGGTGTGCGCGGTATGCGGCGGATTCCGCACGAGAATCGTCGCGGGCGACGAACTGCGATTGCGGCGTGTGGAGCTGAACGTGCCGCTGGCTGCGGCCTGATGGGTTCGAGAAAGGACTGACCATGTGCACTACCTGCGGCTGTACCGTAACTTCCGGAAACGCGAAACTGGCCCGCGAGCACGCCGGTGCCGCAACCGCCGTGGAGGTGCTGCAGGATCTGCTCGCCGCCAACGACCGGACGGCCGTGCACAATCGCGCGCATTTCGATGAGCACGGCGTGCTCGCGATCAACCTCATGTCCTCCCCCGGCGCCGGCAAGACCGCCTTGTTGGAAGCGACCATTGCGGCGCTTCGCGACCGCTACCGAATCGCGGTCATCGAAGGCGATCTGGAGACCGACAACGACGCGGCGCGCATCCGCGCTCAAGGCGTGCCCGCGTTGCAGATCACCACGGGAACGGCATGCCATTTGGATGCGCAACTCGTGCACCGCGCACTGCACGAGTTTCCCCTGTCCGGGATCGACCTGCTATTCATCGAAAACGTAGGTAATCTCGTCTGCCCCGCAAGCTTCGATCTTGGTCAGCACTTGAACGTCACGCTATTGAGCGTCACCGAGGGCGACGACAAACCGGCAAAGTATCCGGTGATATTCCGCGCGAGCGATATCGTGGTGTTGAGCAAGGTGGATCTGTTGGACGTGCTGGATGACTTCGATCCGGCGCAGGCCGAGGCGTCGCTGCGCGCACTCGGCCGCGACACGCCGATGATCTGCACGGCGGCGCGCCGCGCGCCAGCGATCGCACCGTGGCTCGACTGGCTCGAACGGGAGCTGGCACGGCCGCGCGCGCTGGGCCCGAGTCTGCGCCCGCGAATCGCGCCGGCGCTTCGGGCCTGACGCATGTGCCTGGCCGTTCCTGCGAGGGTGGTGGCGCTGCTCGGCGATCAATGGGTCGAGACCGAGGTCGGCGGGATCCGCAGCCGCGTATCGATCGCGCTGCTCGATGAGGTGGTGCTCGGCGACTATCTTATCGTGCACGCAGGCTTCGCCATCACGCGCCTCGATGTCGAGGAGGCAGAGAAATCCCTGGCGCTGTTCGATGAGATCGCGGCGCGGCTCGGGACCACCGATGCGCTACATCCGCGGCTTCCGTGAGGGCAGCGCCGCGGCGGCGCTCAAGGCGCTGATCGCGGCGGAAGTCGATCCGCAGCGCGAATATCACTTGATGGAGTTTTGCGGCGGCCATACCCACGCCATCTTCCGCTACGGTGTGGAGGATCTGCTGCCCGACAATGTGCGTCTGGTTCACGGCCCGGGCTGTCCGGTCTGC
>Ga0182030_10001490_pt1 | contig 48286 bp, 43 predicted proteins | sample 812S3MmetaG_FD_121299 | JGI IMG/M metagenome (GOLD analysis project Ga0182030, IMG submission 121299) | Permafrost microbial communities from Stordalen Mire, Sweden - 812S3M metaG (Illumina Assembly) | ecosystem: Environmental > Terrestrial > Soil > Wetlands > Permafrost | place: Sweden... | reverse complement strand
GCCCACATCGTCGCTGGACCCCGTGACGACGGAGGCCATCGAGGCGTTGCTCAAGACACTGACGCCGGCACTGACGCTCATTGTGGTCACGCACAACCTCGGGCAGGCCATGCGGGTCTCGCATAACACCATCTTCCTCTACCAGGGAAAGTTGACCGAGTACGGCCCGACGGACGAGCTCTTCAACAGTCCCAAGCATCCCGACACCGAGCGGTACGTGACGGGACGAATGGGCTGAGCGCGCGTCGCACCGCTGGAGCCCGAACCCGCTCACAACACGGCAGACCGACCCCGAGCCCTCATCGCACCCCAAGAGCAAGCACCAACCAACACCAACAAGGAGAGAATCCGTGAAGACATCGATGCGCGCGGCGCGCCTGAAGCAAGGAGTGCTCGTCGCGATGGCGTCCGGGCTGGCGCTCGGCTCCCTCGCCTTCGCCTCGACGGCGTCGGCCGCCGTCAAGCTCCCCAAGAGCGGCGTGGAGACGCCTTCCGGCGGGAGTGTGACAGAGACTGGGAGCACCCTGCTCTACCCGCTCTTCAACCTGTGGGCCAGCGGGTTCAACCAGCAGTTCTCGAGCACCACCATCCAGACAGCCGGAACGGGCTCCGGGACCGGGATCTCCGAAGCGGAGAACGGCACCATCGACATCGGGGCGTCCGACGCCTACCTGTCGCCGAGCGTGTCCCAGTCCAACCCGGACCTGAAGAACATCCCCCTGGCGGTCTCGGCCCAGCTGGTGGCCTACGACGTCCCCGGCGTCACGGCACACCTGAAGCTGAGCGGCAAGGTCCTCTCGGAGATCTACCAGGGGACCGTCACGAACTGGAACGCCTCGCAGATCGAGAGCCTCAACCCCGGCGTGACACTGCCCAGCCTGCCGATCGTGACGCTGCACCGCTCCGACAGCAGCGGTGACACGTTCCTGTTCACCACCTACCTGTCCAAGACAGACCCAACGGGCTGGGGCACGAAGATCGGCTACAACACCACCGTCCCGTGGCCGAACGCCCCCGGGGCCCTCGGTGAGACCGGGAACTCGGGCATGGTGTCGGGCTGCAAGGCCACGCCGGGCTGCGTCGCCTACGTCGGCATCAGCTACCTGACCCAGACGCTCCAGGCGGGCCTCGGCTACGCGGCCCTGCAGAACGGCAAGGGCCAGTACGAGCTCCCGACCGCCACGTCGATCGCGGCCGAGGCGGCGTCGTTCGTCAAGAAGACCCCCGCCAGCGGCACCATCTCGCTGATCTACGGGCCGGCCGCGGGCGGCTACCCGATCATCAACTACGAGTACGCCATCGTGTCGACGAACCAGCAGTCCTCCTCGACGGCCAAGAACGTCCGGTCCGTGCTCGAGTGGGCGGTCAGCCCCAAGTACGGCGCCAACAGCTCGTACCTGTCCCAGGTCGACTTCCAGGCGCTGCCAACCAAGGTACAGGCGCAGTCGATCAAGCAGATCCTCAGCATCAAGTAGATGGCATCCGTCGGCGGCGCGGCGGGGCGGGTCCCCGCCACGCCGCACGCGGAGTCCGTCGGAAAACCGCCCGCGCCCCGGCGGGTGGCCGACTTCCTGCGCCGGAACGAGGAGCATGCCTGGCGGGGCACGGCATGGATCGCGGTGGTGCTCCCGCTGGCGGCGCTGGCGTTCGCCGTCTCCGTGCTCGCCGTCAAGGCCTGGCCCGCCATCCGCGTCAACGGCTGGTACTTCCTCTACGGCCGGACCTGGACCGACGGGATCGGCGCCTACGGCGCCACGGTCCACACCGACGGCGTGGCCCACCTGCAGGGCGCCAAGTTCGGCGCCTGGGCGATCATCTGGGGCACCGTGGTCTCCTCCCTCATCGCCATCGTCATCGCGGTGCCCCTCTCCATCGGGGCGGCCTTCGCACTCACCGAGCGTCTGCCGAGCTGGATCTCCCGGCCTCTCGGCTTCACCATCGAGATCCTCGCCGGCATCCCGAGCGTGGTGATCGGCCTCTGGGGCATCCTGACCTTCGGCCCCTGGTTGGCCAAGAACGTCTACCCGGCCATCGCCGACCATATGCCCAACGTGCCGATCCTGAAGTACTTCCGCAACCCGGTCGGTGGCGGTGAGGGCCTTCTGTCGGCGGGCATCGTGCTCGCCCTCATGATCGTCCCCATCATCGCCTCGACGACCCGCGACCTGTTCCAGCAGGTGCCCCCGCTCCCGAAGGAGGGGGCGTCCGCGCTCGGCATGACCGACTGGGAGGTGGCCAGCAAGGTGACCCTGCCCTGGGTGCGCTCGGGCATCATCGGCGCCACCGTGCTGGGCCTCGGCCGCGCCCTCGGTGAGACCATCGCCGTCGCCATGATCGGCGGCGCCATCCTCCACATCCCGCCGACCGTCTATCTGCCTTTCACCACGGTGGCCGCCACCATCCTCACCCAGCTCGACGGCGCACTGACCGACGGCACCGGCTTCGCCGTGGCCACGCTGGCGGAGCTCGCGCTGGTCCTGGCCGTGATCTCGGTCGGCGTCAACCTGCTGGCCCGACTCATCATCAACCGAACCGGCCGGGTGGGAGCACCGGTCGGCGGCGCCTGATGACCTCGCTCACAGCCGGCCCTTCGACGACGCGTCGCCGCGTCTCGACCATCGTGTGGCGAGTCCTCACCTATCTCGCCCTCGTGCTCATCATGGCCCCGGCGGCCTGGCTGCTCATCGGTGTACTCGGACGCGCCTGGAGCCACTGGCGGTGGAGCGTACTGTGGACGCAGCTCACGCCGACGGGCGGAGGACTGCGGGACCAGATCCTCGGGACGCTGATCCTGATGGTCGGCGTGTTCATCATCGCCGGCACCATCGGCGTGCTGGCGGGCATCCATTTGGCCGAGTTCACCCGTGCGCACCGAGCAAGCGGCCGGCTCAGCGGCCCGCTCCGTACCGCCTCGGACATCCTCTCGGGCTTCCCCTCCATCGTCCTGGGCTACGTGGGCTACGTGGCGCTGGTCGTCGGCCTCCACTGGGGCTTCTCGCTGCTGTCAGCGCTGATCATCCTCTCCATCATGGTCATCCCGTACATCGCGAAGACGACCGAGAACTCGCTGCGCCAGGTACCCACGGGCTACCGGGAGGGGGCGGAAGCGCTGGGGATGTCGGCCGGCTACGGGCTGCGCAAGGTGGTCCTCAAGAGCGCGCTGCCCGGCATCGTGACCGGACTGCTGCTCGCCCTCGCGATCGCCTGCGGCGAGACGGCGCCGCTCATCTACACCGCCGGATTCTCGAACACGCTTCCCCATTCGTTGACGCACGCCCAATTCCCCTACCTGACCTACGTCGTCTTCCAGTTCTACAACGACCCCTCGGTGCAGAAGCACTACCTCTCCTACGACGCCGCGCTGATCCTGGTCGTGATCGTGCTCCTCCTGCTGGTGTCGAGCCGCATCGTCGTGTCCCGCACCCAGCGCCACTCCGAAAGCTCACGCGGCAAGCAGGGGCGGATCTTCGGCCGCTTCCGTCAGGACCCCAGCCGGGCTCCCGAGGCTGTCCCGAACGCCGGCGACCTGCCCCTCGCCTAGTTCGGGGTCGCGGCGGCCTCACGCGCCACGGCGTGGGCGCGGGCGATTCCGACCGGTTCGCCGCAGACCCCTAAGGTGGCCGGCAGCAGGACGACGACCCGACAAGGAGGAAACGTGAGCGCAGGACCTGAGTGGGGGCCGCTGGCGCGCCTGGCCGGCAGCTGGGAGGGCGAGAAGGGTGAGGACGTCGCCTACGCCAACGAGACCGGCAAGATCGGCCTGACCCCCTACCGCGAGCGCATCGACTTCAAGCCCTTCGGCCCGGTGGAGAACGGGAGCCAGGTCCTCTACGGGCTCGACTACCGCATGGCGGCGTGGCGCGGCAGCGAGGAGAACCCCTTCCACACCGAGGTCGGGTACTGGATGTGGGACGCCCGCGACAGCGAGGTCGTCCGCTGCTTCCTCATCCCACGCGGCTCTGCCGTCGTCGCCGGCGGCATCGTGGCGGCCGACGCCACCACGTACACGCTCAAGGCCAACGTCGGCAGCCAGACCTACGGCATCCTCGCCAACAACTGGCTGGACAAGAATGCCCGCTCCGTCAGCTACGAGGTGACCATCGACACCAGCGTGGACGACGAGTTCACCTACTCCGAGACGACAGTGATCCTGCACGCCAGAATGAGCGAGCAGGTCATCCACACCGACGGGAACACGCTGCGGCGGATTGCCGACGCCTGAACGCGGACAGAGGTGGCCGGCTGGGCCACAGGGAGACACAGCACGTCATGTACGAGTGGTCAGAGGAGCAGCTGGCAATCCGCGATACGGTGCATCGCTTCGTCGAGGAAGAGGTCAAGCCCAACGTCGAGGAGCTCGAGCACGGCGACACCCCGCCCTACGAGGTGATTCGCAAGCTCTACCGGACCTTCGGGCTGGACGCCCTGGCCCGGGATTCCTTCAAGCGGGCGCTCGAGCGCAAGACGTCGGGCACCCCGCCCGCCGAGCGGTCCGAGGGTGGCGGCAACGCCGCACTGACGCTGATCCCGATCATTGAGCTGTGCCACTACTGCCCGGGCATCGTGACGGCACTCGGCGTGAGCACCGGCCTGGCGGCGGGCACCATCATGAAGGGCGGGACCCCCGCCCAGATGGAACGGTGGGGTCTCGACCTCCTCACGCTGGACAAGATCGGGGCCTGGGCCATCACCGAGCCGGACTCGGGCTCCGACGCTCTCGGTGGCATGAAGTCGACCGCAGTCCGGGACGGCGACGAGTACGTGCTCAGCGGCAACAAGACGTTCATCACGAACGGCCCCTATGCCGACACCATCGTCTTCTACGCCAAACTCGACGACGGGAGCGACACGCCGCTGCGCCAGCGCCCGGTCCTCACGTTCATCCTCGACCGTGGCATGCCCGGGCTCGAGCAGTCCAAGCCCTTCCGCAAGATGGGCCTGCACTCGTCGCCGACCGGCGAGCTGTTCCTGACCGACGTCCGGGCCGGCCGGGACCGGCTGCTCGGGGAGAGCGAGGGGTCGCCGGGCGGGAGCGAGGGCCGTGAGAGCGCCAAGGGCAACTTCGTGACCGAGCGGGCCGGTGTCGCCGCCATGTCGCTCGGCCTCATTGAGGAATGCCTCAAGCTCTGCGTGCAGTACGCCAAGGACCGGCTGTTGTGGGAGCGTCCGATTGCGGAGTTCCAGCTCATTCAGCTGAAGCTGGCCCGCATGGAGATCGCCCGGCTCAACGTGGAGAACCTCGTGTTCCGGCACATCGAGATGAGCTCGGCGGGCAAGAGCCTCACCCTGGCCGAGGCGTCCGCGATGAAGCTCTACTCGGCCCAGGCAGCCTCCGAGGTCGCCATGGAGGCGGTGCAGCTCTTCGGCGGCAACGGGTACATGTCCGAATTCCGCGTGGAGCAGCTGGCCCGCGACGCCAAGGTGTTCCAGATCTACGCCGGCACCGACGAGATCCAGGTGACCCACATCGCGCGGGACCTCCTCGGGCGGTGACGGCGTCGTGACCGCGGCCAGAGACCTGCTCGGGCAGGCGCCGGGCGAGGCCGTCTACGACGAGATGGTCGACCTGCGCCGGGCCGTGCACCGCCGGCCCGAGCTGGCCTTCGACGAGCACGCCACCACGGCGCTCGTCAAGGGCCACATGGGCGGGCTCGGGATCGAGCAGGTCTTCGAGACCGGCGGCACCGGCGGCATCTTCGCAATGGAGGGCGGCCGGCCGGGACGCAGCGTGGTGCTGCGGGCGGACATCGACGCGCTTCCGGTCCACGAGGATCCGGCACGGGCCGTCCATTCCGAGATCGAGGGCGTGATGCACGCCTGCGGGCACGACGTCCACGTGGCTGCCCTTCTCGGGGCGGCCACCGCCCTGGCCTCGCGGCGTGAAGACCTGCCCGGTCGCTACGTCTTCCTGTTCCAGCCGGCCGAGGAGGCCCTCTGTGGCGCCCGCTCCATGCTCGACGCCGGGGCCCTGCGCGTCCTGGAGGGCTCGAGCCTGGTCGGCTTCCACGTGACGTCGGTCCTCCCCACCGGCATGCTCGCCGTGCGCAGCGGCACCACCATGTCGGAGGCCCACTCGCTGCGCATCACCCTCTCGGGCCCGGGCGGCCACGGGGCCATGCCCTCGGCCACGGGCAACGTCATCGCTGCGGTGGCCGACCTGGTGGGCCAGCTCTCCGGAGTGACGGAAGGTCTGCACTACGAGGACGTCAACTGCGTGTGCAGCGCCGGAACACTGCAGGCGGGCACCGCGGTCAACGTCGTGCCGACCTCGGCCAGGATCACGGGCACTCTGCGCACCTTCACCGACGCGCAGAGGGAGACGGCGCTCGAGCGCCTGCGAGCGCTGTGCGCCGCGCTGGCCGTGAGCCACGAGGTGACCATTGAGCTCGAGCTGCCCGAGCGCACCCCTGCCGTCGTCAACGACGGTGCCGTGACCGACCTCGTGGAAAGGGAGGCCCGGGCCGTCCTCGGGGCCGACCACCTGGTCTTCCGCATGCCTCCCTCGGCGCCGAGCGACGACGTCAGCGAGTTCCTGCGCCACCTGCCCGGCTGTTACTTCTTCGTGGGCGGGGCAGCGGCGGACGGGTCGAGCGGCATGCACCACAGCCCCCGCTTCTTCGTCGAGGACGGGTCCCTGCGGGTGGGGGCGAGCGTCATGGTGCGCAGCGCACTGGCGCTGGCCGCACCATGAGCCCAGCGACAACAATGGGCCGATGACCGCGTCCGACCTCTTCGACATCTCCGGTAAGACGGCACTCGTGACCGGCGGGAGCCGGGGCATCGGGCTGATGATCGCCGAGGGCTTCGTCGACGCCGGGGTGACGGTGTACATCTCGTCGCGCAAGGCGGACGTGTGCGGGCAGGTGGCCGCGGAGCTCTCGAAGAAGGGCACGTGCGTCGCGATCCCGGCCGACCTCTCGTCGGAGACGGAGTGCCGCCGCCTGGCGGGCGAGATGGCGTCGCGCGTCGACCAGCTCGACATCCTGGTCAACAATGCCGGGGCCACCTGGGGCGCTCCCCTGGCCGACTTCGACGAGGCGGCCTTCGAACGTGTCCTCGCTCTGAACGTCAAGGGCGTCTTCCACCTCACCAAGTTCCTCGTCCCGCTCCTGGAGAAGGCCGGCACCCAGGAGGAGCCCGCCCGGGTCATCAACATCGGGTCCATCGACGGCATCGGCGTCCCGGCGCTGGAGACCTACTCGTACTCGGCGTCCAAGGCGGCGGTGCACCACATGACCCGCCACCTGGCCAAGCGGCTGGCCCCCACCATCACGGTGAACGCGATCGCACCCGGCCCCTTCGAGTCCAAGATGATGGCGGCCACGCTCGACGCATTCCGCGACCAGATCGAGGCGGGTGCCCCGCTCAAGCGCATTGGGCGGCCAGACGACATGGCCGGTGCCGCGATCTTCCTGTCCTCACGGGCAGGTGCCTATCTGACCGGTGCCGTCATCCCGGTCGACGGGGGCATCTCCACCACCCGGTAGACGGAACACAAGGGGGTTCACCATGCTGTTGCTCCATGAAGTCCACCGGGTCGCCGGGGCGAGCGAAGAAGCGTTCGAGGCGGCCTACCGGGACCGGTTCATCCCGGCCCTGGCGCAGAGCGAGGCCAGCCGCCTGCTGTGGTTCCTCCGGGTGGCACACGGGAGTGGGCCGGCGTACACCATCATCACGATCACCGGCTGCCGCGATGCTGCCGCGTGGGGCGAGCTCGCCGAGCGCGTGCGCGTCGGTGACCTGGCCGCCTGGTCGGCCGAGGTGGACACGATGCGGCACGCCCACGAGGCAAAGATCCTGACGCCGGTCTCGTGGTCGCCCTTGCAACAGATCGACTTCGCGACGGTCCCGACGACGGGAGCATCGCACGAGCTCAGCCTGTTCATGGAGGACACGGCCTGGCCGTTTCCTGGTGGGCTGCAGGCCTACCTCGACAAGGCCGGCACCTTGTACGCCGACGGGACGCTCGGCTCCCAGAAGAAGCAGGGCACGGGCATCATCGAGCTCGAGGCGGCCTTCCAACCCGTGTACGGCAGCCACCGCACGACCGAGGTGATCCTGTGGCAACGGGTGGTCAACCACAAGGCGCTGCTCTGGATGCTGGGTAACGACCTGCCGCCGACTGCGTCCGCTCCCGGCACGTGGATGCACGACGCCCTCGCCGTCCGCGACCAGTGGGAGAGCCGACTCCTCCGCAGCGCCGAGTGGTCGCCGCTCTACTGAGGCTCAGCCCGCCTGAGGCTGAGCTCTCCCGAGGCTCAGCGCAACGGTGCCAGGTCGTGCGGACCCTGCGGCGGGTAGCCGCCAGCGTCACGGACGGCCCTTCCCCAGGGGCCCAGCATCCCCATGAGCTCGTCGAACCGCTCACCGAGCGCGTCGACCATGACCTCGCACTGGGCATCGGTAGCAACCTCGACCGCCTCCCGCAGCCCCCGGCCGGTCTCGGTGAGCCCACCCGCGGTCACCAGGCCCCTCGCCTCCAGACTGGCCTCGGCCTCGTCGAGCTGGCGGTCCGACCAGGCGCGGGTCCGGATGTAGCTGCGCATGGGGAGACCCCAGTAGAGCTCGGTCAGCAAGCCGATCTCGGTGGCATGGAGGCCGGCCGACGTCCACGCCGCGGTGTGCGCGTCGCCCCGGTACTCCCGCAGCAGGTCGGCCAGGCGCCACAGGTCGCCCATCGGATCACCCGGCAGGCCGAGGCTGAGGAGCCCGGCGAAGAGGGGTTTGCCCTCCGGTCGTAGCGGCGCCGCCGCGTCGGCCAACAACTCGGTCGCCCGTGCGAGCCCGTCCGGTTCGGCACCCAGGACGCGCACGAGCTGTCCCACCGCCCCCCTGGTGCGGGCGGCGCAGATGGTGGGTGCGTCCACCCTGGTCCATCCGAGCTCCACGGACGGCACGACGGCGTCGGGATTGAACACCGCGAAGGCGGCCGCGACGACCTGGCCGGGGACCTGCCCCATGACCGAGCCGCGGCTGGTGAAGTACGCCGGACCGTCCGGCAGCTGCACGCCGCCGCCGAGCGTGCCCGGGCTGGGTGAGAACCCGAGCGCGGCGTAGGCCGCGTGGCATTCGGGGGAGAAGTAGACCTGGCCGGCGACGGGCTCGAGGGCCATGGCCAACCTTCTTGTCCTGGAGCCCAGCAACTCAGGCACAATTGCCACCCTACGCCGGCGGCGCTCCCCGTAACGTTTCACCATGACCATGTCGGAGGATCAGGCCTGGCTCCGCCCCTCTCCGGGGCTGTGGCGGATGCGGCGCGCCGAGGTCGTGACGAGCACGGCCGTGCTCGCCGCATTCTTCGGCCTCGTCTTCCTTGCCGCGGCCGGGGCGACGGCGGGGCTGGTCAGCGTCGTCGTCCTGCTCGCGCTCGGCGCCGGGTTCTCGTGGTTCGTGCGACGCCGCTACCGGGCGTGGCGCTACCAAGAGCGCCACGAGGACCTCCTCGTGGCCCGCGGCGTCATGGTGCAGCGCCTCTCGGTCGTGCCCTACGGGAGGATGCAGTTCGTCGAGGTGACGGCGGGCCCGATTGAACGGCTCTTCCACCTGTCGACGGTCAAGCTGCACACGGCCGCGGCGGCCAGCGACGCCCGCATCCCCGGTCTCGAGCTCGGTGAGGCGGCGCGACTGCGGGACCGGCTCACCGAGCTGGGCGAGTCCATGGCGGCGGGCATGTGACGACGGACAACCCCAGCCCAGAGACTCCCGACGACGGGTGGCAGCGCCTCCATCCGCTCTCACCGCTGGCGCGCGTGGGGCGGCTCGTGCCGGCGCTGGTGCTGCTGTTCCTGGTCTCCACCGTCCACTCGAAGGCGGAGAACGGGCGCGCCGAGACGGACTACCTGGTCCTGATCACACTGGCCTCCGCCGTGTACGGCTACGTGCACTGGATGGTCACCCGCTGGCGCTTCGAGGGGGACACGCTGCGGATAGAGACCGGGCTCATCCGGAAGGACTCGCGCCGCCTCCCGCTGGCGCGCATTCAGGCGGTCGACATCGTCCGGCCCCTGCTCGCCCGCATCCTCGGCGTGTCGGAGCTGCGGATCCGGGTCGCCGGATCGGGGTCGACCGACGGCAAGCTCGCCTACCTGGCCGAGTCCCAGGCAGCCGAGCTCCGGCTGATGCTGCTGGCCGGGCACCACGACCCCGAGGTGGCGGCGTCCGCCAACACGGGGCTCCCGATGGCGATGGTGACGACGAGCCGCCTGCTCGGCTCGGTCCTGCTCTCCCTCGTCAGCATCATCTTGATGGGCACCGTGGCGACGCTGGCAGTCCTCGACCAGTTCGAGCCCAGGACCGCGGCGGCCATGGCCGGCTTCCTGGCCGTCTACCTCCTGAGCTTCGCCGGCGTGGTCTGGAGGAGGCTCTCGGGCCAGTACGCGTTCATCGCGGTCGAGGGTCCTGAAGGCGTCCGCATACGGCGCGGGCTCCTGCAGACGATCTCCGAGACCGTCCCCTACGCGCGGATCCAGGCCGTGCGCCAGGTCGAACCCCTCCTGTGGCGGCCCTTCGGGTGGTGCCGGCTCGAGGTGGACATCGCGGGGGCGACCGCGCGCAACCAGCGCGGTGAAGGCACCGCCGTGGTGCGCAAGGCCCTGCTCCCCGTCGGCTCGCAGCAGGACTCCTGGCACCTGCTGGCCCGCCTCCTGGGCGCTCCCGACCCGGAGCGGACTCCGGCACCGCGCCGGGCCAAGCTCAAGGCACCGCTGAGCTTCCACTTCCTCTCCGCCGGCCACGACGGCACGCACGCGGTCTGCGTGACCGGGAGGATCAATCGGGCGACCACCTGGGTCCCGCTCGAGAAGTCACAGAGCATCCGGCGCGTCCAGGGACCGCTGCAGCGCCCCCTCGGGCTCGCCACCGTGCACGTCGACGTGGCCGGGAAGCGAGCGCGGGCCGAGTTCAGGGACCGCGAGGTGGCCGAGGCGGATCGCCTGGTCGAGGAGCTCTCCGAGCTCAGCCGGGTGGCCCGGCTGAGCAGTCCGCGGTCGCCCGTCGCCTCCGACGGGACTCACGGGGTCCCTCCTTCCGGCTGGTACCCCGATCCCTCGGGACGGCACGAGCAGCGCTACTGGCACGACGGCCGCTGGACCGAGCACGTCGGCGATGGCGGTCGGCGGAGCTCCGAGGCGCTTATTCCGACGCCGTGAAGCGCATCGGGAAGTGCTCGATGGAGCGGATGGACGGGGTGTAGACGAGGGTGTGGCCGGGCTCGACCTCGTACTCGGGTATCCGCTTGTGCCACTCCCGCAGTGCGACCCGCAACTCGAGCCGGGCCAGGTTGGATCCCAGGCAGCGATGGACGCCGCCGCCGAAGGCGATGTGACGGTTGACTTCACGGTCGAAACGCACCTCGTCGGCATCGGGGAACTCGGTCTCGTCCGTATTGGCCGACCCGAGCATGATCATGACGGAGTCCCCCTTGTGGATGGGACACCCACCGAGCTCGGTCTCCTCCACCGCGACCCGGGCGACACCCATGACCGGCGTCTCCCAGCGCAACAGCTCTTCGATCGCGTTGGGGATGACCGTGGGGTTCTCCACGATCTGGCGGCGGTGCTCGGGGTGCTGGGCCAGGAAGGAGAACATGCAGTCGAGTGTGGCGGTCACGGTGTCGAGCCCCGCGATCAAGAAGAGGAAGCAGATGTCGAGGATGTCCTCGCGGCTGAGCCGGTCGCCCTCGACCTCCGCACCGAGGAAGTGCGAAAGCAGGTCGTCACGCCGCTCCACCTCGCGCTGGTCGAGGATCTCGTCGAAGTACTCGTAGACCGAGTCGGCGACCTTCTGCTGGTAGTCGTTCGCCGCCTTGGACCCGTAGGGCTTCCCCGTCACGTGGTCGGGACGGATGATCCCGTCCTTCATGACGAGAAACCGGTCCAGCTCGTCGAGAGGAAGACCCAGCAGGGTCAGGAACACCTGTGAGGGGAAGGGGATCTAGAACTCCTTGGCGAAGTCCACCTCACCCCGGTCGATGAACCGGTCGATGAGGCGGTTGGCGAGCGCCGAGACCTGGTCGTCGAGAAGCGCCATCTTGCGCGGGGCGAAGAGCGGGTCGAGGAGCTTGCGAAATTTCTTGTGCTCTGGGGGGTCGATTTGCAGCGGGATCATGGGCCGCTTGTTCTTGAGGTCCACGGCGTCCATGTTGGACGAGAAGATCTCCGGGTGACGCAGGGCCTGGTCGATCTCCAGCTTGCGTGACAGCAACACGCCCCGGCCGGAGCCCATGTCCATCTCCATCACCGGCATGTCGTCGCGCATGAGCTTGAAGACCGGCTGCGGGTGGGCGGCCATCTCGGGATCCATGCCGTTGAGCGGGTTCCCTTCGTCTGCGGCCGTTGTGGTTTCGGTTTCCATTGGGTGTCCCCCTGTTATCCGGACGTGATCTGAAGGATGCAATTGATGGACTGGACGAGGGTGGGGTCGTCGGACTCGGGGATGATCCAGCTGGCTGCGAACAGGCGGACGACGACGTCGACCAGCTGCTCACGGTCGAGCGCCCCCGACGCCACCGCGGGCACGGTGTCGAAGGCATCGCCGAGGCGCAGCACCAGCTCCCCCCGCAGCGAGGGCAGGTGTTCCAACAGGTAGCCCATGACGAAACCCGGCTCGGACTCGAAGAGGGGACGACACGGGTGGGACCGTATGAAGTCGAACGCGTAGGCCATGAAGGCACCGATCTGGTCCTCGGGAGCCCGAGTGGTGGCGAGGACCTCGTCGAGCCCCAGGCTGAAACGACGCTCGTCGTAGGCGGCGGCGGCGGTCAGCACCTGGTCCTTGCTCGGAAAATAGCGGTAGAGGGTGCCGCGCGAGACCCCCGCCGACTCGGCGATCTCCCCCATACCGAGACGCTTCACCCCGCGCCGGCCGATCAGACCCAGGGCGGCGACGAGGATGCGCTCCTCCGTCGGGCTGAACGGGCGCGCCAGCTGGGCGTCGAAGTCGGCACCGGGAGTTGCGGCCTGCAGTGTCGCCGTCATCGTGGGACATATTAGACAGATTGTGTCCCTTTTGTCTTATCAGAGCCGCCGGCAGGGTCATTGACCTGGGCCGGCGCGGCGTGACTCAAGCTCTCGCCCTGAGCCTCCATCGCCGGACCGACGGCACCACGAACATCACGACGAGAGCGACAAGGCCGAGCAGGGTTGCCAGTTGGCCGACGTCGTTGGCCGTGGACCGCCCGTAGGCGAGCGTGACGTCATGGCTGGTCGGGACCACCACCATGAGGTTTGGTGTGACTCGCCATGGACCGTCCGCACCGTTGGCACTCCAGTTGGGGAAATAGGAGACCTTGACCAGCACGGGAGTTCCGACACGCGAGACGTGGAAGGAGACGGACGAGTCGGTCTGCGTCACTGCCGTCACTCGGGTCGTCCCGACGTGCTTGACGGTCGGGTGAATGTCCTTCACCGAACTACGGGGCCACGACGCCGGGCCACTCTGCGCGAGCTCGACGTTCCATCGCGCCGGGTCGTCGTACCAGGCCACCGACGGGTTGAGCCAGCTGGAGGGCGACGGCTTCACTCCTGAGAGCACGACGGGGTCGTTGCGCAGGGGTGTGACCAGCGCGGAGTCCTTCACGACATAGATGTCCCACGTGGCGTGGGCCTCGGCGCCGTTGTCGTCGTACGTCCACGGCCCCGTGGTGGCGACGAGCTTCAGGGCGGGGTCGACATTGGCCTCCTGCTCCACCTGTGGGGTCTCGGCCATGAAGTACTTGACCCCGAGCAGCTGCAGGTGCTGCACGCCGCGGGTGACGTCGAGCGGGCCGTACGGAAGCCCCACCTCCGGATCGGACGGCGACTCGGACAGCTCGGCCTGGTCCAGGAAGTGGTACGGAGTCGTGGCCGAGGACTCGAAGAGCAGGCCCTCCATGGAGTCGATGCATCCGTTGGTCCAGTACGGCAACAGCATGAGTGCTTCAGGCGTACCGAACCGGTTCTCGCTGGGGCTGTACTCCCACATGGCGCGCCCACATCCGTAGCGCTTGCTGACCGCCTCCATGGTCTGCATGATCGACCGGTACTCCGGATATGACGCCTGCCCCTCATAGCCCTCGTAGTTGAAGGCCGACCAGTTCGTGACTTCGTTGGGCCCCGTGTGCACCAACGATGACGGCTGCACGACGAATGGTGGGACGACGATGAGGAGTACCGCTATCAGGCCCAACACCGCGCCGCTGACTGCCGCCGGAGCCCAGCGGGGCGAAGGAGGGCGCCGCGGGGTGAAGACATGACCCGGGTCGGCGGCGACGTCACCGGGCGCTCGCTGCTCCTCCCATGTGCCCTGGACCGGTGGTCTGTCCTCCCATGGCGGTGATTCGGCCTGATCCGCCCAGCGTTCGGCCCGCATCCGGCGCCACGACTCCGCGATGGCGATGCACGCCGTCCCGAAGGTCCAGGCCGCCATCAGGTACACGGAGATGAACCAGAGCGGGAGGAGGCGGACGTTGTACAGGCTCCCCTGTGGATCGAGCGCGGTGGCCAGGGCCGAGATGATGCCGAGCAGGGTGACCGTGATGCCGAACCGACTGCGGATGACGAAGGCCGACACGGCCCCGATGCCGGCGAGGACGAGCGCCCAGGTGTCGGCCTCACGGAAGTACTGGGCCCAACCCTCCACGTTCGTATAGCCCATGGAGGTCGAATAGGCGTGCTCCAGCCCGAAGGGAACCAGCCACCACCCCGAGAGCAGCAACCCGATCCCCACGGTGGAGCCGGCCCACCACAAGGTGCGGGACCGCGGGACCTGCTCCGTGGCTCGGTCGTCGCGCCAGACCAGGAGCTGTGCGTCCGCGATGCCCCACCGGGCCGGGAGCAGCTCCAGAACGGTCAGGATGACGGCACCCCCCAGCGCGTACATGGCGGGCACAATGTGGGACAGGACGCACACCGCGAGCACGACGGCCGCCCACCCGCGGTACCTGCCCTCCCGCACGGAGCAGGCGAAGAGGCCGAGGAAGAGCACGGCCAGGGACAGGCTGAAGGAGAAGGCGTACTCCCCCGCCAGTGTCGAGAACAGGTTGCCGCCGTAAATGGTGAACGTGTAATCGAAGAGGAACGGCAGCGTGGCGGCGGCCAGGATCGCCGGAATCGGAGGGCGTAGCCGGAAGAAGCGGCCGCAGGCCCACGCGCAGACCGGGAGCATCACCGACCCGAGGATCGTGCCCAACTTGAAGGCCACGTCATAGGGAATGACCCACCCGCCGATGGCGATGAACAGATCCGGAATGGTGAAGTAGAAGGTGTAGAGGGGGAAGCCGTCGTACCAGCCCGGGTCCCACCCTGTCAGATGACCGTGGCTCAGGAGCGTCTCGAGGTACTTGGGCATTGCGATGTGCGCGCCCGTGTCGCCGCCGGTCGTGGTCGTGTCCGTGAGCAGCATGCTCGGGTGGAGCTGCGAGAGCGTGACGACGATGACCGTGGCGATCGTGATCACCGTGATGGCGCCCGGCACCCACCACCAGCGCGTCCGGGACGAGGGTTCTGAGACGGGCTCGGGCGCCGGCGGACCCGGTTCCTCCACGCTCACGGCATCTGCTCCGAGCTGCTCAGTCATGCGTCACCGAGTGCGAGCCACGGCGGCACGAATCGCCGCCGCCAGTGTCGTTCGGGCACATCCGGGCTACGTTACCGGCCGCACCTCCACCGGAGGACTCGGGTCGAGGCTGCGCCGCCGTGAGGGCCGTGCCCGGAATGTGCCGTTCTACCAGGGCGTCCGAACAGCCGGGCGCGAGGTCGCCGCCTACCGAGCGGCCCCCCGCACGGTCTCGGCCGTACGCGACGCCGGCCCATGGTTGCCGATCCCCCGGAGCGCGCGAGGCAGGTCCGGCGGCGGGTCCCCGACCGGGGATGCGAGCGCCGCGTCAACCCTGCGGGCACTTTGCCGCAGCACCTGTCGCAGCTTTGCGCGTCGGGCGCCGCCGTTCTCCACGTCGAAGTAGTAAGCCACCCCGAAGCCGAGGGCGGAGACCACGATCCTCCCCGTGGTCGTCCGTGCCCTCCGCACCCGCCTGTTCGCTGAACCCAAGAGTTCCTGCCGCTTGCTGTGCATTGCGCAGCCTCCCTCACCCCTTGCTCTACCCCGAGCGCGACGCTCGAAAACCCGGCGCCATCGGGCGCGCCGAGGGACGGCACGTGAGCGCGGGCTCAGCCCCTGACCCGAGCCGAAGTCGAGTCGTAGAACGCGCCCGTCTGCACCTCGAGAGATGCCACCGCGTCGCCCACCGTGACCTCCCAGTTCCCGCCGGCGAGGTCGGCGGCCCGGACGGGGCCACGGTCCCGTCGCCAGACGTAGGCGAGACCGACAGCCGCCCCGCAGGTGGCCGACCACGCCGCCGAGGTCACCTGGCCAGCCGGCTCGCCGTCGTGGAGCACGAGCTCACCGCCCCACAGCATGGCCGCCGGGTCTCCGACCCGAAATGAGACAAGGCGCCGTCGGGGCCCCACCGCGATGGCCGACTCGAGGGCGGCCCTGCCCACGAAGTCGATCGGGGTCGCGAGCTTGCAGGTGAAGCGCAGTCCGGCCTCGAGCGGGGTGTGCTCCGGGGTGAGGTCGGTGCCGAAGGCCCGGTACCCCTTGTCGAGGCGGAGGCTGTTGATGGCGTAATAGCCGGCGTCGACCAGGCCGAGGTCGGCACCGGCGGCGACCAGGTCCTCGTAGACACCGACGGCGAACTCCGTCGGGACGTAGAGCTCCCAGCCGAGCTCGCCCACGTACGTGATCCGGGTGGCCCGCACCGTGGCGTAGCCGAGGGCGATCTCGCGGCTGGTCGAGAAGGGGAACGCCCCGTCGGACAGGTCGGTCGAACCAAGTCGTCCCAGCAGCTCGCGTGACGCTGGACCCATGACGCCGAGCACTGCAGACGCCGAGGACACGTCGACCACGCTGACGTGCTCCCCGGCGTGGCGATGGCGCTCGATCCACGCCGCGTCGCGCACCGGCGAGGCCGCACTCGTCACGAGCAGGAACCGGTCCGGTGTGAGGCGGGTGACGGTCACGTCCGCCTCGTAGCCGGCGCGCTCGTTCAGCATCCCGGTGTACACGGCCCGTCCCGGCTCGACGGCCACGTCCGCGGTGCAAAGGCGCTGGAGCACCGTCTCGGCATCACGACCGACCACCAGGAGCTTGCCGAAGGACGTCTCGTCGAAGACGGCAACATGCTGGCGGGTTGCCGTCTGCTCCGCCGCCGACCACGCGAGCCACTCCGGACGGCCCCAGGTGTAGTCCAGCTCGGCTGGTCGGCCGGCCGGCGCGAAGACGTTGGGCCGCTCCCAGCCCATCTTCGAACCGAAGACGGCCCCTTTGCCGGCGAGCAGGTGATGGAAGGGGGACCGCCGGAACGGACGGGCCGTCGCCAGCTCCCGGTTCGGCCAGGGCACCGCGTAGTGGAGGCCGAGGACCTCGCCGACCCGGTCCCGCAGCCAACGGTTGTTGGCGTTGAACGGGGCGAAACGCCGAATATCGACGGCGACGAGGTCCCCGGTCGGCTCTCCCTCGACGATCCACTCGGCGAGGGCTCGGCCGGCACCCCCGCCCGACGCGATGCCGACAGAATTGAACCCGGCCCCGACGAAGAAGCCTCCGAGGTCGGGTGCTTCGCCCAGGATGAATTGATTGTCGGGCGTGAAGCTCTCGGGACCGTTGTAGAGCTTCTTGAGCCCGGTCTGTTGCAGGGCGGGGATCCGGTGGACGGCCGATTCCATGAGGATGCTGAAGTGCTCCCAGTCCTCCTCGAGGAGCTGGAACTCGAACGGGTATGGCAACGCGTCGGGAGCGACCCAGGGCTTTGCCGTCGGCTCGAATCCGCCGACGACGAGCCCGCCCACCTCCTCCTTCACGTACGTGTACCCGTCGGGGTCGCGCAGGATGGGCAGGTCACGATGGACGCCCTCAATGGCTTCGGTCACCACGTAGAAGTGCTCGGCCGAGTGGAGGGGGACATCGACCCCGCAGAGCAGTCCGACGGCCTTCGCCCACTGGCCGGCGCAGTTCACGACCACCTCGGCCTCCACGGCACCGCGGTCGGTCACGACACCGGTCACCCGGCTGTCCCGCGTGGTGATGCCCGTCACCCGGGTGTGCTCCTCGATTCGGACGCCGCGCTGGCGGGCCCCGCGGGCGAGTGAGGCGGTCACATCGACCGGATTGACGGTGGCGTCGCCGGGCAGCCAGAGGGCACCGAGCAGATCGTCGGTTCGGAGGATGGGGTAACGCTCGAGGGCCTGGCGAGGGTTGAGCAGCTCGCATTCGAGGTCGTAGGCCTCCGCCGTGGCCGCCGTCCGGCGGAGTTGGACCATCCGCTCCGGCGTACGCGCCACCGTGACGCCGCCACACCGCTTGAGGCCGGTGGCCAGGCCCGTCTCCGCCTCGAGCTCGCCGTAGAGCCGGGCGGAGTACTGCACGAGGCGGGTGCCCGATTCCGTCGCCCGGAGTTGGCCGAGGAGGCCCGCGGCGTGCCACGTCGTGCCGCACGAGAGTTGTCCCTGTTCGAGCAGGAGGATGTCGGCCCACCCGAGGCGGGCCAGGTGGTACGCGGTCGAGGTCCCGATCACGCCACCGCCGATGACCACGACGCGGGCACGGTCGGGCAGGTCGGCCCCGGTCGATGCGTGCTCCATGCTCGTCCTCTCCTCGCCGGTCCGGCCTCAGTCTGCCCGCGCGACGTCGGCCAGAAGCTGCTCGAGATCGGGGCCTGAAAAGGTGACTTCGGCCCGCTCGTACTTCTCCATCCCCCAGCTCCAGAAGTCGAACTCGATCGGGCTGGTCGCGTCCTGGATGGATGCCCACAGCGTCCACCCGTACTGGGACATGAGACCCCACAGGCGCGCTCGCGCCAGGTGGCTCCGAGAGGGGGCGCCGTCGTACGCGCCGACGAGCTCCTCGAGCTGGTCGAGAGTCAGGTGGCACTCGCTCCAGACGTTTCCGAGCTCGAAGTAGGGGTCGTTGTTCCCGGAGTACTCGTAGTCGATGATGGAGACGGTCTGGCCATCGTCGATGAAATTGGCGGCCAGCAAATCGTTGTTGCACGGCCGCGGCGCCACCGGCCGGACGTTCAAGGCGGCCCGGATGCGCCCGACGGTCGCCTCGTGTTCGACGTAGCCCGGCGGAAGGCGGAAGCCGCGGCGCCGGACACGTCCGAGGTAGTCGGCTTGGAGATCGAACATGTCGAACCGGTTGACGAACGGCGTGCCGGCGTGGAGCCGTCGGCACGCCTCGGCCACCCGCGGCAGGATCCCGGGCCGCTGGAGGTGCGCATCGGTCAGGGACTCCCCCTCGAGGAAGCCGATGACGAGGATCCCTTCGTCGGGCAGGAACTCGACCACGGGCGCACCCACACCGGTGGCCGCGGCACGGACGCTGTTCTCGTACTCGGCCCGCCGGTCGACGGCCAGCTCGTCGGCGGACGACGGGTTCGAGTGGCGGACCACGTAGGACCCCTCGGGGGTCGTGACCTTGTAGTTCCGGTTGGTCAGGCCGCCGGGAAGAGGCTCCACCGTGCACGGCCGGCCCCGGAGCGCCTCGACCCGCTCGAGAAGGACCGGATCGAGGTCGGCACCGGCGCTCACCGCGCGCTGGTGGCCGGGCCCGTCAGGGCAGCGACGCCGAGGGGTAGTCCTGGCCGCCGAGTTCCTCGATGATCCCCTCCTCGATGGTCTGCTTGGGGCCGGTGAACCAGTTCTTCACCGAGGCGTGCCAGTAGATCCACAGGAAGATGAGGAACGCCGGGAAGACGAGGATCGTGTAGTTCACGTACTTCATGGAGAACCCGGTGGTCCACGGCACGCCCAGGTTCGAGGTGGGCATGAAGGCCATCCACGAGACCAGGACGATGTCGATCAGGGCGACGACGGCGATCCACTTGTACTTCTTGCCCAGGGTCCACTCACCGGGCTTGAACCGATCACCCATGCGCCACCGGTGCCAGATGGGGATGGCGAAGCACCAGTAGAGGGCGATGACGCCGATCGACACCACGGCGTAGAAGGCGACCGGCGTGGGCACGCCCCCGAGGTCGACCGGGATCAGGGCCGGCGACGTGATCACGAGGGAGAAGACGGCGACGAGGATCACACCGGCGATGGGGACCCGCTTCGCGCTGAGCCTCGACCACACACTTGCCGCCGGCACCGCACCGTCGCGACTGAAGGCGAAGAGCATGCGGGTGCAGCTCGTCATGCAGGCCATGGTGCAGAAGAGCTGCCCGATGGTGGCGATGAGGAGGACCGTCCCACCCCAGCGTTGCGTGAGGGCCTGGGCAAAGATCGTCTGCACGCTGCCGCCGCCGGCCGTGACCTTGCTCGGGTCCTGCACGGCGAAGAGGAAGGAGAGGAGGAGGAGGTAGCCGCCGATGGCCGAGTAGACGATGGAGCGCCAGATCCCCTTGGCCGCCGAGTTGGCCGCCGAGTGGGTCTCCTCGGAGAGGTGGGCCGAGGCGTCGTACCCGGTGATGGTGTACTGGGTCAGCAGGGCGCCGATGGGCAGGATGATGAAGATGAACCCGACCCCGCTCGTCTTGCCACCGAAGAAGCCCGTGTTGTTGACCCGCGAGGTGAAGACTGACGACACGCTGGCGTGGTGATGCGGCAGGAAGATCAGGATGAGGACGATGACCGCCGCACCGATCACGTGCCACCACACCGAGGTGTTGTTGAAGATCGAGAGCAGGTGGCTCGAGAAGATGTTGACGAGGGAAGCCACGAACAGGATTCCGAGGAAGAACAGGAAGATCGTGTCGAGGCTGCCCGAGTGCCAGCTGGTGAAGAAGAATCCGAGCGTGGAGTCGAGGAAGATGGCGCAGGCGTAGGCGACCGAGGCGGTGATGGCGAGCAGCCCGAGCAGGTTCAGCCAGCCGGTGTAGTACCCGGCCTTGACGCCGCCCAGCTTGGAAGCCCACCAGTAGATGCCGCCCGAGGTCGGGTAGGCGGAAACCAGCTCGGACAGGCAGAGACCGATGCAGAGGATGAGGCAGGCCAGGATCGGCCAACCCCAGGCGATGGCCGCCGGGCCACCGCCGTTCCACCCGCTCGAGAAGGTGGTGAAGCAGCCGGCCAGGATCGAGATGATGGAAAAGCTGATGGCGAAGTTGGAAAAGCCGGACCAGGACCGGCTCAGCTCCTGCTTGTAGCCCATCTCGGCCAGTTGCCGCTCGTCGGCCGTGAGCGTCGCCGCACCACCGTGTTGACCATCGGGGGCGAGATGTCCGCCCTCCTCGTAGACACCTTCGGGCATGCCGGACCCCCTTTGTCGGTGACCCCGGGACCGGGGGTCAGCGGGCGTTGCGGGCACGATAGCAAGACCCGCCGCCGCGTGGCGGGAATGTTCGGGACGAGTCCCGTGGCCCTGCGACGGGGAGGGGACACCCGTCGAGCTGTACCCGCGGCAGGGGCGGGCGTGGCCGTCCCCTTCCGACCTGGCAGGATGACGCCGCGTGCGGTGCTCGCCGTCGTATGGGGAGTGGGAGTCACTCGATGCAGGACAACGACCGACTTCGAGGCCTGCGGAAAGAGTCGCCGTTCTCGGCTGTCACGCCGATCAATCCCGGCAGAGCCGACCTGCATCGGATCCGCCCCGTCCGATGAGAGTCCTCGCCATCGACCAGGGGACGTCGGCGACCAAGGCCGTCGTGTTCGGCGACGACGGCGAGATCCTGGCCTCGGTGGAAGCCGCGGTGACGCCGCATCCGGTCCCGGGCGGCGGTGTGGAACAAGACCCCGAGCAACTGTGGGATTCGGTCCGTCACGCGGGCCACGAGGCGATCGAACGTTCCGGCGGAGGCGTCGACGCCGTGGGCTTTGCCAATCAGGGTGAGACCGTGCTGGCATGGGATCGCGCGACGGGTCGTCCGCTGAGTGCCGCCATTTCCTGGCAGGATCGGCGAGCTGCGGAGATCTGCGCCGCATTGGCGGGGGAGGCTGAACAGCTCACCCGTACGACAGGGCTTCCACTCGATCCCTATTTCGCGGCACCGAAGATGACGTGGCTGCGCCGCAACGTGACGAACGAGGGCGTGGTGACCACGAGCGACGCCTGGCTCCTGCACCGACTCACCGGCACGTATGTCACTGACGCGACCACTGCTTCGAGGACGCTGCTCCTCGACCTCGAGCGGCGCACCTGGTCGGAGGAGGCCTGCACGGCGTTCGGCTTGGAACCGATGGACCTTCCCGCGATCGTCGGCAACGCCCAAGAGGTCGGCTTGACGGACGCGTTCGGTCCGCCACTGCTGCTGAGTGGACTGAGTGTCGACCAACAGGCGGCGCTTGTAGGACAGCACTGCCTCGAGTTCGGTGAGTCGAAGTGCACCTACGGGACGGGAGCCTTCCTGTTGGCCCATGCCGGCTCCCAGCCGGTCAGGTCCTCGGGTGGCTTGGCCGTGTCGGTTGCCTGGCAGCTCGGCGAGCGCGCCGCCTACTGCATCGACGGTCAGGTCTATGACGCCGGATCTGCCGTCGCCTGGCTGCAGCGCTGGGGATTCTTGCGCCGAGCGGAAGACCTCGACGCCGTGGCGGCTTCGGTGCACGACAGCGGAGGCGTCACGGTGGTACCCGCCCTCAGCGGCCTGGGTGCGCCGTGGTGGCGGCCCGACGCCCTGGCCAGCATCGAGGGGATCGGCCCTCCCACGGAGCCTGCGCATGTGGTCCGGGCCACCATCGACGGTTTGGCGGCGCAGGTGACCTTGCTGGCGCGCGCCGCAGCGGAGGATCTCGGTCATCCGCTCGCCGTGCTCCGGGTGGACGGTGGTCTGACCCGGTCGCGGATGCTCATGCAGACGCAGGCTGACTTGCTGCAGATACCGATCGAGGTCGCCTCCTCACGACACGCCACCGCCGCGGGCGTGGCGGCCCTGGCCCGGCTTGGAGCCGGCGGCGCGCTGACCCTCGACGGAGCGATCCGGCGGGTTCCCGCGAACACCCATTACGAACCCGCCATCTCTGCAGCCGAGGCAGCGGAGAGATTGGGCGGTTTCGAGCGCGCTGTCGCGCGCCTGACTCGTACGACGAAGAAGATCACGTGACCGACGACCACACCTACGACGTCGTGATCATCGGTGCCGGGGTCGTCGGAACGGCTATCGGGCGCCAGCTTGCGCGCTACCGGTTGCGCACAGTGATGCTCGATCGCTGCACCGATGTCGGCATGGGAACATCCAAGGCCAATACCGCGATTCTGCACACCGGGTTCGACACTCGTCCGGGAAGTCTCGAATCCGCGCTGGTCCGGCGAGGTCACGAGTTGCTGACCGCCTACGCGGGCAGGGCAGGCATCGCGCTCGAGAAGACGGGGGCCGTTCTGGTTGCCTGGGACGCGGAGCAAGCGGTCCGGCTGGACGACGTCGTCACGAAATCCAAGGCGAACGGGTACCTGCGGGCCCACCGGATCACGCTCGAGGAGTTGTACCGGCGTGAACCGGCTCTCGGGGGAGGCGCCACGGGGGCTGTGGTGATCCCCGACGAGTCGATCATCTGTCCGTGGAGCACGAGCATCGCCTACGCGACCGAAGCGGTCGGTGCGGGAGTCGAGCTGAGGCTGGGCGTGGAGGTCACGGCCGTGACCCGAGACGCGGACGCGTGGCTGCTGCGCACCACGAGCGGCTCACTTCGCAGCGACTGGGTGGTCAACGCGGCCGGCCTCGGATCCGACCTGCTCAACCACCAGTTCGGCCACGACGAGTTCACCGTTGCACCCCGGCGAGGCCAGCTCATCGTGTTCGACAAGATGGCCCGTCCGCTCCTGTCGTCCATCCTGCTGCCGGTGCCCACCGAGCGGACGAAGGGCGTTCTGGTGGCGCCGACGGTCTACGGCAACGTGCTCTTGGGCCCCACGGCCGAGGACGTGCCTGATCGGCAGGACACGGCAACAACCGCCGTCGGCATCCACGGCCTGTTCGATGCGGCCCGCCGCATCCTGCCCGACCTGATCAACGAGGAGGTGACCGCGACGTATGCGGGTCTGCGCGCCGCCACCGAGCACCCGGACTACCAGATCACAACCCACGATCGCGAGCACTACGCCTGCGTCGGGGGTATCCGGTCCACCGGCCTGACCGCGTCGCTCGCCATCGCCGAACACGTCGTCGACGGGATGGGGGCGGGCGGGCTCTCGTTGGCGGAGGCGGACCATGAGCCGGCCGTCCCCCACATGCCGCAGTTGGCTGAGCGGGCGACGCGGGCTTTCGAGGATACGCGAATGATCGAGGACGATCCGGCCTATGGGCACATCATCTGCTTCTGTGAGCGGGTCACCGAGGGTGAGGTGAGGGATGCGCTTCGCGCTCCGGTCCCGGCGGTAGACCTCGGTGGTGTGCGCCGTCGCACCCGGGCGACCAACGGGCGATGTCAAGGCTTCTTCTGTGGAGCCGCCGTCGCAGCCCAGTTCGCGTCGGGGTGAGGACGTGAGTCGGAGCCTCGTGACGGTCGATGCCCTGGTCGTCGGTGCCGGTCCGGCCGGCTTGGCAGCTGCCACCGCGCTGAAATTGGGCGGCACGGGGACCGTCCTGGTCGTTGACCGGGAAGAGGAGGCCGGCGGGATCCCCCGCCTGTGCGAGCACACCGGCTTCGGCCTGCGCGATCTCCGGCGTGTCCTGAGTGGGCCGGAGTACGCCCGCCGATGGGTCGAGCGGGCGGTCGCCTGCGGCGTGGAGATCAGGACCCGCACGATGGTGACCGGATGGTCGGCACCCGGTCGCGCCGAGATGACAGGCCCCAGCGGTGTACTCGAGATCGACGCCCGGACGATCGTGCTGGCCACCGGAGCGCGCGAACGGCCACGGGCGGCCCGCCTGGTTCCCGGGACGCGGCCCTCCGGGATATTCACGACCGGCCAGCTCCAGCAGTGGGTCCACCGCGAGCACCTCCCCGTCGGACGACGGGCCGTCGTCGTGGGTGCCGAGCATGTCTCCTACTCGGCTGTCATGACCCTGAGGCACGCCGGCGTCCACCCGGTGGCACTCGTCACCGACCTCCCGCGCCCGCAGTCCTATCGCCTGTTCGACCTCTTGGTCCGGGTCGGCCTCCGGGTGCCGGTCTGGACCAGGACGTCCGTGGCCGGCGTGTACGGGCGCGACAGGGTGGACGAGGTGCTCGTCCGGGGTCCGGACGGCGACGAGCGCTCGGTCGCGGTCGACACCGTGGTCTTCACCGGGGACTTCATCCCCGACAACGAGCTGGCGCGCCTGGCCGGTCTCTCCATCGATCCCGGCACCCGCGGTCCCGCCTGTGCGGCCGGGGGAGCGACGACCGCCCCCGGCATCTTCGCGGCCGGCAACCTCGTGCATCCCGCCGAGACCGCGGACGTGGCGGCCCGGCGGGCCCTGTCCGTCGGCCGGGCTGCCGCGACGTGGCTGCGTCAAGGTGGCGACCGGACGATACCGGGCGCGACCGAGCGAGTGCGGGTGGCGGACCCGTTGCACTGGGTGGTCCCGAACATGGTGGATCCCGCACGCGCAGGCGACGAGTCCGTCCTGATCAGGTCACGTGTCTTTTTGGATCATCCCCATGTCGTGATGACCCAGGGTCACCGGCTCCTGGCCTCCTACCGGCTGCGCCACATGATCCCGAACCGATCGCATCACATCCCGTCCGACTGGTGGGGGCGGCTACGGCCGGGGCAGGACGTGCTGATCTCGGTGTCCCCTCGCCCCGGGGGGTAGGCCATGGGCTCGAGGCCACGTCGCCAGCGGTAACGCGGAAACGGCACCCCGCAGGGGTGCCGTTTCACAGACTCCGGCCAGCCACGCTGACACCCGGTGACCCCGGGGTCAGGACATCTCGGCGAGGATCTTGGCCTTCTGATCGTTGAATTCCTGCTCGGTCAGGATTCCCTGATCCTTCAGGTTGGCCAGTTCCTTCAACTTGTTGATCAGGTCGTCGGAGTCCGGGGCGGCGGGCTCCGGCGCGGGCTGCTGGGCCTGCGCCGCCGCTTGCTGTTGGGCAGCCTTCTGCTGCTGGTGGCCCCTCACCCCGCCGGCCACCACGGTCGCCGTTCCGGCGATCACGGCCGTCCTCCCTACCGTCCTCAGTACCGGGCGGCGTCGCATCATCGGCATTGTTCGTCTCCTTCTCTCTTCGGTCTCTTGCTTGTCAGCTCGCCAGGGCCTGCCCCAGCTCGTCCATGGCGGCCTCAATGAGGTCGGCCGGGATGCGGGCGCTGTCGATGAGCACCCCGCCCGATGCACGGATCGCCTCGGCGAGTGGCTGGGCCCAAGCGTCCTCCCACAGGATGACCAGCGCCGAGTTGCCCGCCGGCAGGTTGGCAGCGACGTGGTCGAGGTCCTCGGTGTTCACCAGGCCGCCGACCTCGCCTTCGATGTCGCCGAAGGCGGCCAGCTCGTCCATCTGGTCGAACTCGAGGCTGATGGTGTCGCCCTGCTCGTCCTTGCCCACGAAGACCAGATCGAGGATGCGCACCACCCCGCCGGTCACCAGCTTCTCGATTTCCGGGATGATGTCCCCGTTGAACTGGTTGCCCGGGAAGGCGATCACCGTGTAGCTGACAGGACCGAGCGTCATCGTGTCTCTCCTCTGCTGTGAGTTGTCTGGGTCGATCGTACGGGTTGGGGTCGCTTCAGCTCGACGCGAGGACCTTGGACTTCTGCGCCTCGAACTCGGCGTCGGTGATGACGCCCTGGCTCTTGAGGTCCGCCAGCTTGGAGAGCTGGTCGGCCGTGGTGTCCCCACTGGTGCCCGCCGCCTGCTTCACGTAGGCGTCGAACGCCTTCTGCTGCTCCGCCGCCTGCTTCGCTGCCCGCTCGTGCATCTTGCCGCCCCGGGCGATCAGGTAGACGAAGACACCGAGGAACGGGAGGATGATGATGAAGATCACCCACAGCGCCTTGGCCAGGCCACCCATGTCGTGGCTGCGGAAGACGTCGACGAACACCATGATCAGCAACCAGATCCAGATGATGAAGAGGAAGAAGTACAGCATCGTCAGGAAGAAGTCGAGAATCGGGTATTGGTACGTGGCGAATAGCATTGAAGCCCCTTGGGTCGTTGTGATTTGTCCCCCCGGCCCTCGGCCAGGCGTCGTCTTGCCTGTTTAGAATCTCATCACGCCCGTTTCGAGTCAAAAGTGATGGCCGACAGGCCGATTTCGGGCGACGGGTGGAGGTTCGGCCATGCATTCGTCCGGCTCAGACGCCTTCTTCGGCCCGGAGCCGGCCACTCCGGCAGGCGGTGACGAACGCCTCGTAGTCACGCTCGTTCTGGTCGGCATAGGACTCGGCGAAGCGGGCCAGCGCCTTCTCGAAGGTGGTGCCGTTGCCCAGGTAGGAGGCCATGGCGATCCGGTCCCCCGAGCGCGCATGGGCACGGGCCAGTGTGTGGGCGCAGAGCTCGCCGTAGATCTTCATCCCGGCCGGGACGACGTTCTCGGTGTCCACTGACCCCTTCCAGTCCTGAAGCTGACGGATGTAGTAGTCCCGGGTCACCCCGTCGATGCCGTCGGTGCGGTGCCAGCCCAGCATGATGTCGCTGCTCGCCTGCATGAGCCGCTGCCCGGCCACGACCCGGGCCCCGTGGTTGGCGTAGGCGCTCTTCTTGGTGAATCGTTCCAGGACCGACGCTTCCGCCTCTTTCGCCTGCAGGAACAACACGTCGTCGTGCCGGGGACCGTGCAGGAGCGCGATCCAGGCCCGGGTGCCCACACTGCCCACGCCGACCACCTTGCGGGCCAGCTGGCTGAATTGGTACTTCTCGAGCAGGTGCCTCCGGTCCGTGGGCAGGCTCTGCCGGTAGCGCAGGATCACATCGTGGAAGAGCTCCAACATGGCGTCGCTCTGCACCTGGTGGAACAGCTCCTCAATGGGCACGATCAACGGCGGGTCGTTGATGATCCGCCGTCGTCCGTCGACGACTGCGGTCAGCTTGTCCAGCGCTTTGATCGAGTCCTTCGTGTGGGCCTTCGTGGTCAGCTTGGTGGCGGTGGCCGCGATACGGGCGTCGGTCTTGGATGTGGCCTGCTGCCCGAAGAGCTCCACCATGCTCTCGATCTCGACCCGGTTGTACCAGACCTCGAGGTTGCTCATCGCCGCCATCCGCCGCATGGCCTCCCGGTACACGCGACCCAGGCCCACGACGGCCTCGGCTCGCACGCTCCTCGAGAAGCCGAGATTGCGGCTCGCCACGACCACGCTCGCGGCCAGCCGCTTGACATCCCATTCCCAGGGGCCCGGATGGGTCTCGTCGAAGTCGTTGCAGTCGAACACCAGCTGGCGCTCCGGAGAACCGAAAACGCCGAAGTTGGACAGGTGGGCGTCGCCGCAGAGCTGGGCCGTGAGGCCCGAGCACGGTGTCGTCGAGAGGTCGGACGCCATGATGAGAGCGGCCCCGCGGAAGAACGTGAACGGCGAGACCAGCATGCGCCCGTAGCGGATGGGGACGAGCTCGGGGACCCGCGTCGTGGCCTGCTCCTCCAGGAGCGTGATCGGGTCGGGACGCTCGTGGGCCCGCTCGAAGACCGACTGGCTCTCCCGGGGCGCGTTGCCGCGGGCTGCCTTGCCCAGAGCCTTGCTCTCCTCTTCACTGAGGTGATGGAGTGCGCTGGGCACCGGGCTGTCCGCCAATCGGATTCCCTCGTCAGCCTCCATCGTCAGCCACCTCCCCGGACGCGCCACGGCGCAGTTCCGCCGTGTGCGAGGCTAGGCGCGGCCGGGCGAGACGTCGTGAGGGGACAGCGAAGATTAGGACGCCGGCACATGAACCGGCGGTCCAGACGACCTTCGACCCTGTCGCGGCTTCCCGGTCAGGATCACAATGACGGAGTTGAAGCCCCAAGGCCGCGAGGGTGAGGAACGACCAGTGACGGTGGACTTCGAGGACCCGAGCGCAGACGGCGGCGCCGCGCCATCTCGTCCTGAACCTGATCCCGGGAATGCGACGGGGCGCCGCGTCGGGATCGTGGCGGGGATCGGCCGCCTGGTGGAAGCCATCAACCACAGCGACGACGCCGCCGTCGAGAGGGCCGTGCTCCAGCTCAGCAGGTCACGCCGCTGGCTGGCCCCTTTGGCGCTGATCGTCGGCGCCTTCCTCATGCTCTTCCAGGGCCTGAAGCTTCTCGTGACCAACTGGCGACTGACCCTGGTGCAGATCGTGCCCGCCATGTGGATCTGGATCGCCATGCTGGACCTCAAGGTCCACGTCCTCCACGGCAGGCAGTTCCACGTGATCCGCGGCCCCGCCCTCATCCCGTGCTTCCTGGCAGTCACCGCCGTGACGGCGGCGAGCTTCTACCTGAACGGCGTCTTCGCCTTCGCGATCTCCAAACCCGGACAGCCCCAGATCCGCCCGGCCTTCGGCATGGCGAACCGGCACCTCCGCGTGATTCTGGCCTGGGGATGCGGCATCGGCCTCGCCCTCGCCTATTCCGCCCTGGTCGTGACCCGATGGGGCCACTGGGCGTTCGCCATCAGCCAGAGCATCATCGTCGGCATCATGATGCTCTGCTACCTGGCCGTGCCGGCCCGCATCGTGGGGATCCAGAAGTCCAAGAACACCCGGGACAAGCTCGCCGCCACCGCCGTCGGCGGCGCGGTCGGCGCGGTCGTCTGCTCCCCGCCCTACCTTTTGGGTCGGTTCGGCATTCTGATGCTCGGCTGGCACTACCTGTTCTGGCTGGGCGTGATCCTGATCATCATCGGGGCGACCCTCCAGACTGCCGCGACGAGCGCGGTGAAGGCCGTGAAATTCTCCGCCAAGTTGATCGGCAATCCCTCGTCAGTGGCGACTTCGGATTCCACGTCGTAAGACCCTGGAAGCAGATGGTGCCGCCGGATCAGCCGGTGCGGGTCACGGCCTCGAGCGCAGACTCGTTCGCGCGCCTCGGCCCTAGGAGGCCGCGGCCCGTACGGTGCGGGCGGCATGGTTGTCCCGCAGCCGCTCCGCCGTCTCCCGGTCCTGAAGTGGCATCCCGATTCCGATTGGCACCGCAGATGTGACGTCGTTGCGGCACTGGGCACACTCAACCAACCACGTCCGATCCGGACGTTGGGTGATGATCGGGTGATGATTCTGCATCTCCGGCTCCTGCGCGCTCCCCTGGACGGGCTAACCATACCGATGTGCTCGCCCCAACGAAAATGTGGGTTTCCGACGGCCCGCATCGAAGAGTCGTTCGGCCTCAGGACGGCCCCCCGCCAGGGGATTAACCTCTTCCAACGTGCCCTCGCTCGCGTCCGTCGAGGCCTACCTCGAGCGCATCGGTCTCGCCGGTCGGGCCGATGCGGGACTGGGGGAGATCCACCGAGCGCACGCCACGACGATCCCCTTCGAGAACTTCGACTCGTTCTCGGGCACCCCTGTCTCGCTCGACCTTGGGGATCTCGAGGCCAAGATCGTCGGACGTCGGCGTGGCGGCTACTGCTTCGAGCACAATCTCCTCCTCGCCTCGGCCCTCGAGTCGCTCGGTGGCATTGAGGCCAGCCCGTTGCTGGCCCGGGTCCGCCTCGGACCGGAGGACTCGCCCCGGCCCCTCAACCACCTTCTGCTCCGGGTGAGGGATCGGGACGGCGCGGTCTGGCTGGCCGACGTGGGGTTCGGCGGCGGCGGCCTTCTCGACCCCATCCCTTTCGAGTCGGGCGTCGAGTCCGACCAGTCGGGCTGGCACTACCGGATCGTCGAGGACGGGCCCGAGCTCGTCCTCCAGGTGTTCCAGGACGGCGGCTGGAGCGACATGTACGGCTTCGTGCCCGAGCCGGCTGAGCAGGTCGACATCGTGGTGAACAACTGGTTCACGGCGACGCATCCCGAGTCGCCCTTCGTGACCGGCCTCATGGCAGGACTGCGCAGCCTCGAGCGTTGCTTGTCGCTCTTCGTCAACGAACAGGCGGTCCTGGTCGAGCGACCGGTAGGGGGAGAGTCGGTCATCACCGAGGTCCCGCTCCAGGATGTGCCGGCGCTGCTCGCTTCGCGCTTCGGGATCGAGGGCGTGGTGCTCCACGACGAGCACCTCGTCCTCAGAAGCGACCGATAGCGAACTTCCGCCCGTGGAGGCGCCGTGGTCCGGGAAATCTGGCTTCAGCTGGACAGCTGGGCGTCGGCAGGCCGGGCGATGATGTAGATCAGCGCGCCGAAGAAGGGGATGAGCAGGATCAGGACCGTCCATCCCGCCTTGGCCAACCCATGGTGGTCGCGGCGGCGGAAGTTGTCGATGAAGCACCAGATGACGAAGAAGAGAAGCAGGAAGATCCCGGCGAACATCAAGAACGTCCAGAACAGGCTCAAGAGCGGCCAGGTGTAGGCGAACATCGGGATACCCCCTATGGGTCGATCGACGTGACGGCGTTGCTTCCGGGGTGCGGGCCCCCGTTCGAGCCTAGGCTGGCCAGGCCTCCCGGGCAGGGAACTTCAGCCCGAGGTGCCATCGGGTCTACCCTCCGCTGACCAGGCCATAGATGCTCTTCGCCATGAGGTAGAGCCCGAGCCCCAACGACAGGAACACGATCGCCTGGTCCGTGTGCGTGTTGATCCATCCGAGCAGCGCGTTGAGCTTGGTCCTCACGGCTTCGGGACGCACCGCCGCATAGATCTCCAGTGCGAGGTAGCTCGCTGTGCACCAGAGGCAGAAGGCGAAGACGCCGAAGTACTCCGCTCCGTTCGAGAGCTTGGCCTGCGTAATGGTGGCCACGCCCGCCGCCACGAGGACCCAGGGCTGAAGGAGGAAGCCGAGCCCCGCGGCGGCCAGCGGGTTGATGCGGTCGATGCCGGACATCCATTTGGGCTGCTTCTTGGGTGCGTCCGACGACGGCCGGCGATTGCGACGGTAGGCGACAACGACCAAGACGACCCCGATCGCGAGCTTCAGCGCCAGAGCCCCGGTGGAAGGAGCGCTCTGCGGGATCAGCGGTTTGCCTCCGGTGACCAGTACGGTGAGCGCGACGATCCCCACGAGGGTCAGCAGCCACCCGAGTGTGAATCCCAGCCCCTTCATCAGACCGCGCTCTGCCGCGAGCAGCAGGATCATCGCGGTGAGCGGGATCGGCTCCAGGGTGACAACCAGTCCGATCAGGAACAGATCAAGAATCATTTGCCCTCCCCGGGTTCGCTGAGAAAGTCGAACGTAGTCCCTGGGCGTGGTCGGCGGCCGACGTGCTGCCGTCCCGGCCCGTTGACACCGAGGCAGGCCGGGCGACCCTGCCTCGCGGTTCGGCGCGTGGCGTCCCGCCCTATCGGGTTCGGCCCAGTCGCGCTTTCACCTCGGCGCCGAGGTCCAGGGTGGTGACCGCCTTCAGAGGAATCTGCTCGGGCAGGGTCACCGTGAGCTCACCGTTGTCGACGGAGAATTCGAGCAATCCGTCGGACCCCACGAGCCGCACGCGCCGGACCCGCGACCCGTCGACGGCCGGCATGGTGATCCGTCGTGAGGCGGGCATCCCCATCACCAGCACATAGACACCTTCCCCACTCCTCGTGAAGCGCAGGGGGGTTCCCCCCGTCGTGACCGACTCCGTGATCACCCAGGGGCGGCTTCCATAAATGGCCTCCCCGTTGGCGGCCAGCCAGGCCCCGAGCCCGCGCAGCGGCGCCTGCTGCACCTCGGGGATGGTTCCGTCGGGCCGGGGACCCACCCCGATCAGAAGGTTGCCGTTCTTCGACACCACGTCACAGAACATCTGGATCAACTCCGTCTCGCTGATGATGTCCTCGGGCTGCTCGTGGCGATTCGCTCCGAACGAGTGGCCCACACCGCGGGCCAATTCCCACTTGCGCTGCGACACCGTGTGCAGGACGTCGTACTCGGGAGTGCGGAAGTCACAGTGCTTGGGAGTGGAGAAGGTCAGACGCTTCTGCCGGTCCGGGATGAACGGCCAGAGCAACTGCACCAGGGACCCCGCACCACGGACGACCGCGTCGGTGAACCCGTTGCGGGGAAGGTTCGGCTCGACCCATCGATCGTTGACGACGCCCTCCTCGACGGTGTTGTAGTAGTACGCAAAGAGCTCCGCCAGGTTGCCACCACTCGGCCAGGAGATGTCGTTCCAGAGCACGGACGGTTGGTACTTTTCGATCAGCTCTCGCCAGTGGCTCGTCACGTACTCGACATAACGCCGTCCGTGGGGTACGGCAAGGACCGCATCGGCCGCCTTGGAGAGGACGGCATTGTTGTATGGCCAGTCGTAGCCTCCCGAGTAATAGAGACCCATGCGTATCCTCTTGGCGCGGACGGCATCGCTCAGGTCTCCGACGAGGTCCCGGCTCGAGTGGTACTCACCCTTCACCGGGTGGCGCACGGCGGAGGGCCAGAGGGCAAACCCGTCGTGGTGCTTCGTGGTCAGCACGGCGTACCGCGCTCCCGCCGCCTGGCAGAGGTCGGCCACGGCATCGAGGTTCGCCCCGATGGATGCGTCGTCGAAGGTCTTGGCGAAATTGTCGTAGGGATAGTCGTCCCCGTAGACCCGTGCGTGGTGCAATTGGGTCGGGCTGCCCTCGATCTGCATGGTGTTGAGGTACCACTCGGCATACGGGTTCTCACGCAGCATCCGTGTTGGACCGCTCTTGACCAGCAACTCCTGAATGTCAGGGACTCGCGGCGCCCAGCCGGGAACCGAGTACAGGCCCCAGTGGATGAAGACCCCCAGCTTGGCGTCCTCGTACCAGACCGGCACTTCATGGGCGCCGACCGATTCCCATGTCCCCTCATACATGGTGGTTGTCTTCTCGCATGTCAGTGACCCCGCCCGCGCGCAATGTCCGGCGTGCAATGTAAGCATGCGGCGCGCCGGTCACGGCGCCGGAGCGGCCGACACCCCGGTGAGGCGTCCCATGACGGCCAATCGGCCTAGGCACCAGGCCGGTTGAGAACGACTCGAACGTCCGCCACCCGTTGGCGACCGGTTCCCGCCCGAGCGCCTGTCCCATCGCGGTCGAGTCACCCCGACGCAAGGGCCGGGCCGGTACCCGATCCGCCCGCCTCTCCGGGTCGTCCGTACCGCAGCCGGAAGGCCGTGTAGGCGAATGGGCCCACGACGATCGGCAACCAGTAGGAGATGATCCGGTACGCCAGCGTGGCCACGACCGCGTCGCCGCCCGGTACCCCCGCCAGGATGAGCAGCGCGCTCAAGCCGGCTTCGACGATCCCGAGGCCCCCGGGAGTGATCGGGATCAGTGCGAGCAGCCCGGCCACTGCGTAGGCCAGCAGCACCAGCGAGGGTGAAGGCTTGGCGCCCGTCGCCCGAATCGTTGCCAGCAAGGTCCCGAAGTCGAACGCCAGGCGCCCGCTGCTCAGCAGCATGGCCGCCTTCCACTTGCGGCCCAGCACGTCCCGGATCCGGTTCCGCTCGAAGACCAGCCGGTCCGCCAGGCCGGTCACCGGTTCGGCGTGATGCTTCAACCGGTTGCGCGTCGCTTGCACCACTCGGCCCGCCCAGCGGATGGGGCCATCCATCACCAGCACGAGAGCAGCAAAGCCAGCGAAGAGCACGAAGGCGGCGATTCCGAGAAGTGCTGCATGCTCCAGGCTCTGGTCGATCGGGACTCCGACGATGATGGCCGGGAGCACGAAGATCGGAAGCGCGAGCAGGCCCCCGATGCCGAGCAGCGAGAACGCTGTGAGGCCTCCGACCGCGGTGGCCGTGTCGTTGCCCGAGGCGGCGAGCATGCGGAACTGGGTCGCCGCCCCGAACGCGGCACCGCCCGGGACCACGAGGCTGATCGCATTTCCCGCCAACTGTGACGTGGCGACCGAGAACCAGGCCTTGGTCCGAAGAGCAATCCGCTGGAGCGCGATGGTGCAGGCGAAATGCGCGACCTGCAGGACCACGGCGAGCGCGAACCAGACCGGGTCGAGCGACGTCAGCTTGGGCCAGGAGTCAAAGACCTCGGTCAGGCTCGGGAACACGAGGTAGATCGTGATGCCGGCCACCACCACCATGACGGTCTTCTTCGCGATGGACCGCCACGGCAGCGGGGACTCGACATCTTGTTCAATTCGTGTCGCCAGGCGCTGCGACATGGCGTCGCGGCCCGGCTCACTGGCGCCCGCTTCGGTGGCCCGAGCGGACTCCTCTTCTGGCTGGTCCTGCGTCGCCACCGGCGCGTCCGACTCGGCGGGCGACGAACTGCCTTCCTAGCTGGCGAGGATCTTGGCCTTCTGGGCGTCGAACTCCGCATCGGTGATGACGCCCTGTGACTTGAGGCCCGCCAGCTTGGAGAGCTGGTCGGCCGTGGTGTCCCCGCTGGTGCCCGCCGCCTGCTTCACGTAGGCGTCGAACGCCTTCTGCTGATCGGCCGCCTGCGCTGCCGCCCGTTCGTGCATCTTGCCGCCGCGGGCGATCAGGTAGACGAAGACACCGAGGAACGGGAGGATGATGATGAAGATCACCCACAGCGCCTTGGCCAGGCCGCCGATGTCATGGCTGCGGAAGACGTCCATGAACACCATGATCAGAAGCCAGATCCAGATGATGAAGAGGAAGAAGTACAGCATCGTCAGGAAGGCATCGAGTATCGGGTAACTGGAAGCAAACATCAACGACTCTCCTTGGGTTCCGTGGTCGGCGAGTACCCCGCCCTACCCTCCAATGTCTAGTCCAGCTGGCCCGGCAAAGATCGGATAGGGAGGGTCCAGAAGTCTCAATGTCCACCAATGGCCCTGACGGGCCGCCACAGCGAGCACCCTGCCCGAGACGTGCTCTCGACAACGACCTGCCACAATCGGGCCCCTGCCCATGACCCACGACCTGAACCTCGCCGCTCTCGCCGTGATCTCGGCCTGCGTGATCATCTGGGGCCTTCTGTCAGCCCGCCTCGAGCGCTGGGACGTCTCGGCGCCGATCGCCTTCGTCGTGCTGGGACTGGTCGTGACCCACGGTCCGACCGAACTCGTCCATTTCAACTTGCACTCATCGACCATCCGCTCGCTGGCCGAGGTCACACTCGCCCTCGTCCTCTTTGCCGACGCCTCCCGGGTCAACGTGCGGGCCCTCCGGTCCGACGCCGTCCTCCCACTGCGTCTCCTTGGGATCGGTCTGCCACTGACGATCGGGGCCGGAGCCGCCGCGGCGGCACTTCTCTTCGGCAGCAGCGGGCTCTGGGTGGCCGCCGCCATCGGCGCCATCGTGGCGCCCACCGACGCCGCGCTCGGCGCGTCCATCATGCAAGACGAGCGCGTGCCGTCCGGTGTGCGCCGATTGCTCAACGTGGAGAGCGGGCTCAACGACGGGATCGCCACGCCGTTCGTCAACCTCTTCATCGCGGGGGCGGTGACGACGGAGGCGGTCAGCGGCACCCACCTCAGCAAAGCAGTGGTCGAGCTCGTCGGAGGCGCCGGTCTCGGGATCGCGATCGGCGCGGTCGGAGCGATCCTGCTCGCCCTGGCCCGACGCTATGGCTGGAGCGCACCAGGAGTCCGGCCCCTCGCCATTCTCGCCCTGGCGCTGTTCGCCTACTCGACCTCGGTGGTCGCCGGCACGAACGGCTTCATCGCCGCCTTCGTGGCCGGGATGGCGTTCGGGACCATGGATCACCACAACGACGAAGCGGCACTGCAGTTCACCGAGCAGACGGGCACGCTGCTGTCCCTTCTGGTCTGGTTCATATTCGGCGCCGTCATGCTCGTCCCGGGCATGGAGGATCTCGGCTGGCGCGATGCCGTCTTCGCCCTACTCGCCCTCACCCTGCTCCGCATGGTGCCGGTTGGCATCGCTCTGGCCGGCAGTGGCCTGGACCGGGTCACGGTGGCCTTCGTGGGCTGGTTCGGGCCCCGGGGCCTCGCCTCCGTGGTCTTTGGTCTCATCGCGGTGGATGCCCTCGCGCCGGCCGAATCCAAGGTCGTGCTCGCCGCGGTGACTCTCACGGTCGCGCTGAGCGTGCTGCTCCACGGGCTCAGTGCCTCTCCGCTCGCGGCTCGCTACGGTGGTTATGCGACCCGGTTCGGCCCGGAGGGACCGGAGCACTCGACGGCCGTCCCCATCTCCACCCGGACCCTGCAGCGCAACCACGCGCCGTGAGCGCTTCGACGACGAGGGCGAGGCGGTCGTTCGGCCGTCTACGACAGATGGGGTACCTGGGCTTTCTCGAGTAGCTCCAGAATCTCGGAGGCCGCCACCGGCCGGGAGAAGATGAAGCCCTGGCCGTGGTCACACCGCTCGCCACGGAGACCGTCGAGTTGGTCCTGCTGTTCGATCCCCTCGGCCAACGTCACCAGTCCGAGGGTGCGACCGAGCTCCACGAGTGTGTGGATCAGCGCGGCCGCGTCGGGCGACCGATGCATGTCTGCGACGAACGACCGATCGATCTTCAACACGTCGACGGGGAACTTCCGGAGGTACGCGAGTGACGAGTACCCGGTGCCGAAGTCGTCGATGGCCACCATGACACCCAGCTTCTTCAGTCGGTTCAACCTGTCGACGGTGGCGTCGGCATCCCTCATGAGGGTCGATTCCGTGACTTCGAGGATGAGACTGCTGGGATCGAGGCTGCTGGCCTCGAGCGCGTCGCGCACATCGTCGACCAGACGGTCCGACTCCAATTGCCGCATGGAGACGTTCACCGAGATTGAGGTCCGGTGTCCCCGACTGTGCCATGCAGCGACCTGCTGGCATGCCTCGCTGAGCACCCACCGTCCGACGTCGACAATGAGACCTCTCTCCTCGAGCACGGGGATGAAGACGTCGGGTGTGATGGTCCCCTTGGTCGGATGCTGCCACCGAAGCAGCGCCTCGACCCCCTGCAGCTCCACCTGGTCCAGATCGAAGATCGGGTGGTAGAGCAGGAAGAACTCGCCTCGGCCGAGGGCGGATTCCAGATCGGACTTGAGGGCGAGCCGCTCCGTGGCGGCTGACTGCATCTCGCGCTCGAAGAGGACCGACTGGTCCCGGCCCGCACCCTTGGCCCGGTACAGGGCGATGTCGGCGTCGCGGAGCAGATCTTCCCCGGTCTCCCGATCCCCTGAGGCGATGCCGATGCTGGCGGAGATGGAGATGGTCAACCCCTCGACTCCGGGGATGTGGAAGGGAGGCTTCAGGACCTCGTGCACGCGCTGAGCGATCATCTCGGGTCCACCGGCCAGCGATACCCCCTCGGCCAGAATCACGAACTCGTCCCCCCCGAGACGCCCGACCGTGTCACTCGCCCGCAAGATGCCACGCAGCCGACCGGCCACCATTTGCAGCAGCTGATCACCGGCCCCGTGACCGAGCGAGTCGTTCGAGTCCTTGAAGTTGTCCAGATCGATGAAGAAGACGGCCAGCGGCTCGCCGGTCCGGCGCGCCCGCTCCAGCATCTGCTCGGCGCGGTCCAGAATCAACTGCCGGTTCGCCAGCCCCGTGAGCGGGTCGTGGAGCGCGCGGTGGGCGAGAAGGGCTTCGAACTTCTTGCGTTCAGTGGTGTCGCGGATGTTCACCACATAGCCGGCAACAGAGGGGCGATCCGTTTGGTTGGAGACGACCGCTTCGACGTTGCGGATCGTCCCGTCCCGGCGCAGCATGCGGAACTCGAGCGTCGTCGTCACGGGCGACGACTGGAACTCGCCCCCGAGCAGCCGTCGGACGAACTCGAGGTCTTCGGGGTGCACGAAGTCCAGGGCGCGACGCCCGATGAGGTCAGAAGGCTCGTACTGCAGCAGATCCTTGAGAGCCGGCGACACGTAACGGAAATCACCTGTTTCGCTGAGGATCATCGTGACGTCGGAGGAGTTCTGAATCAGTGACCGGAACCGATCCTCGCTCAGGAGCAGGGTGGCCTGCGCCTCCTCCTTCTGCTCCATGATGGCCCCGACCATCCGGATGACGAAGAGGAGCACGAAGGCGCCCATCACGGTCAATGCCATGGTCTGTGACCGCGTCAGCTCCGAAGGGAACCAGCCCCGAGCGAGACCGAATTGACCGACGGCCATGCCGACCAGGCTCCAGACGGCGGTGGTGCGCCAGACATGTGACCCACCTCTCGCCACGTTCTCCAACGCGATGAAGGCGTAGGCACCCCAGAGGACCGGTCCCCACCCCGTCAGGTAGATGACCACCGTGACCGCCGCCACCTGGCTGATGACGCGCAGATTGAGAGTCAGGCCGTTTGTCCGCGCCTTGTACACGTGATCGACGACCAGGTTGACCGCGAAGATGGCGACGAAGATGCCCAGCCACACCCACAGGGACCGGCGCTCCGTGTACCCCAGCTGCATGAGGAGCAGGATGACCAGGAAGGCGGCGGGCCCGATGAGGTAGGCGAGCTTGGTCGGGTCGAGCCTCCGCCGTGCCTCCCCCGGGGCGCGCTCGTGCCATCCGATCGGGTCGGTGCCGCCGTCTCCCATTGCATCGTGTGCTGGCAGTGCCATCTCCCCCGACCGGACGTCGATCTCTACCTCCATTGTCTCGACAGCTGAGACGGCGGACTTGATCACGGCGTGGACTTCATTCCGTCGGGACCGCGAGATGCCGGGCGAACGGGAGATGGGACAACGGCCTGGAGGTCCGGGTGTCATCCCCACGATGCCGTCCCTGCGGTGCCGGCACCCCCCGAGGCGCCTCTCGGGAGGGTGCGCGCTCGGGGGCAACGGGGCACAGGGAGTGCGTCCGAAAGCGTCGAATGCGACGTCGCCGTACCGGTCCGACGCCGCCGAATGCTCGCTAGGCTCTGCCAGAGGCCGGCACGTCCGTGGACTGACGGCAGCGGCGAGTGGTTCACTGTGGGGGGAGCTGGGCTCGACCGCTCGGGCGGTGAGAAGCGTCCATCGAACCACCAGAAGGAGAGAATCTTGGGAAGCGAAGGACTCCACGAACCGCTGGAGCTTCTCAATGAGGCGACGGTCGATCACCATCGGGCCATGACGTCGTTGTGTGAGGAGCTCGAGGCCATCGACTGGTACGACCAGCGGGTGAAGGCGACCTCGGACGAGAGCCTGGCGGCCGTGCTCGCCTACAACCGGGACGACGAGAAGGAGCACGCGGCCATGACCCTGGAGTGGCTGCGGCGGCGGGACAGCGCCCTCGACGCCAACCTGCGGAAGTTCCTGTTCACGTCGGGGCCGATCACCGAGATCGGCGACGAGACCTCGGACGACGCCGCGGATCCCGCTTCCGACCAATCCGGCTCGCTGGGTATCGGCAGCCTCAAGGGGAGAGTGTGATGAATCACCTGTATCGGAATCTGGCCCCCATCTCCGATTCCGGCTGGGAGGCGATCGACCAGGAGGCCACGTCGCGCCTTCCCACCTACCTTGCCGCTCGCAAGCTCGTGGACTTCGCCGGACCTCACGGATGGACGCACTCGGCGACCGACCTGGGCCGCATTGCCACGATCGCAGGCCCTTCGGAAGGCGTCACGGCGGCGCAGCGGAGGGTCCTCCCGCTCATGGAGCTGCGGACCGAATTCAATGTCTCGCGCGTCCAGCTGGACGACGTCGAGCGTGGTGCGCCCGATCCCGATCTCCCCGAGCTGGACGAGGCGATCCGGCAGATCGCGCTCGGCGAGAACGTCACGGTCTTTCACGGACACCAGGCGGCCGGGTTGCGCGGGATCACGGAGAGCACGTCGCACGAGCCCATTGCGCTCGACCCGGACGTGGAACGCTCTCCCGACGCCGTCGCCCGCGCCGTCAACACCCTCCGTCAGGCCGGAATCGACGGCCCGTACGGACTGGCTCTCTGCCCCGACATCTATACGAGGATCGTCGAGAGTGCCGAGTACGGCGGGCATTTGCTCTTCGACCATCTCCGCCAGATCCTCGGCGGCCCTCTCGTGTGGGCCCCGGGCATCGATGGTGGGGTGGTGCTCAGCCTGCGGGGCGGGGACTTCCAATTCGATTCCGGGCAGGACCTCTCCATCGGCTACCTCGACCACGACGCCGACGTCGTCAGGCTCTACATCGAGGAGAGCTTCAGCTTCCGGGTGCTCGAGCCGGACGCTGCGGTCGCTCTCCGCTCCGAACCCTGACGACCGCGCCACCTGGGCATCTCACGCATCCAGCACCGTCCTGAGAGAAGGGCCGCCCGGTCGACGGCGGTGAGCGACGCCGGCCACAGCGTGCGATTGCTCGTCATCACCCAGGACGGTCTCCGGCCCGGGAACCCTCGGCGCGCACGACGAGCGGGAAGGGAGCTCGCCGTCATCCCCCAGTGGGGAGATGGTCCTCCAGGGCCTTGACCAACAAACGGCGGAACGTTGCGCGCTCCGAGGCGCTCAGCCCGCCCAGGATCTCGTCCTCGATGCTCCCCTGCGCCGCTTCGGCCCGCTCCAGAGCCTCCAGGCCCGGTTCGGTGATGTCCACGATGTGACGCCGGCGGTCGGACGGGTCTCGCCTCCGCTCCACGTACTCGAGATCCTCCAGGTCGTTGAGGACGAGGACCCCGGTGTTGGAGTCCATCGACAGGTCCTCGGTCATGACCTGCTGCGCTGCGCTCGGATGGTCACGCAGATAGGCCAGGACCACCATGTTCTTCAGGTTCATCCCCACGAGGTCGACCGAGCTGCGGAGGAAGACGGCACGGGCCAGGCGCGTCAGGAGCACGATCGTCCCGGTCGTGGGCGACGTCGTTGGCCGGGCCTTCACGATCCCGAGCCTGTCACTGCCGGCCTGGCGGCCGCCTGCACGGATATTTCCATCACCCCTCTAGGATAGTCCCGAAATCATGACTATCCCCGACTCCGGATCCATGACCATGCCCCAGATCGGGGCCGACGACGCCGGCGACCGCCGGCGCTGGATAGCCCTGGTCGTCGTCTGCCTGGCCATGTTCATGAACGCGCTCGATGGCTCCATCGTGAACGTGGCGCTCCCCGACATCCAGCGCAGCCTGCATTTCACCCAATCCGGCCTGACCTGGGTCGTCGACGCCTACCTCATCAGCTTCGGGAGCTTCCTCCTCATGGCGGGCCGCCTGGGCGACCTCGTCGGCCGAAAGAAGGTGTTCCTGGCCGGAGTCACGCTGTTCACCCTGGCGTCAATCGCCTGCGGCTCGGCCGACAGCCAGGCGATGCTGGTGGCGTCACGCTTCGTGCAGGGCATCGGCGGAGCGCTGTCCTCCTCGGTGATCGTCGCCATCATCGTGACGGAGTTCCCGAGCCCCGTCGAACGGGCGAAGGCAATGAGCGCCTACGTCTTCGTCGCCGTCGGCGGTGGCTCCATCGGGCTCCTGGCCGGCGGGGTGCTGACGCAGGCACTGAGCTGGCACTGGATCTTCTTCGTGAACGTGCCCATCGGCATCACCACGCTGATCCTGGGCCGCCTCCTGGTGGTGGAGAACGTCGGCCTGGGCATCAAGCAGGGGGTCGACGTGGTCGGGTCCGTGTTGGTGACACTGTCCTTGATGGTCGGGATCTACGGCATCGTGACGGCGTCGAGCGACGGCTGGGTCTCGGCACACACGCTCGGGATCCTCGGCGTGGCCGTCCTTCTGTTCGTGTCCTTCGTCGTCCTCGAGTCGAGGCTGGCCAACCCGATCATGCCGCTGCGGATCCCGAAGCTGCGGACCTTGACCGGGTCGAGCGCGATCAGAGGCCTGCTGGCGACGGGGATGTTCTCGACCTTCTTCATCGGTGCGCTCTACCTCGAGCACGTGCTCGGGTACAGCCCCATTGAGACCGGGCTCGCCTTCATGCCGGCGACGGTGGGCATGGCGACAATGTCGGCCGGCCTCACGGCGCGCCTCGTCAACCGCTTCGGGATCAAGGTGATGTACCCCGCCATGCTCCTCGCCGCGGGCGGCTTGGTCCTCCTGGCCTCTGCGGGCCAGGGAGCCAGCTACTTCCCGACGATCTTCTTTGCCTTCCTCCTTCTGGGCGTCGGGGCCGGCGCCTCGTTCATGCCCCTGTTGCAGATCGGGATGTCCGAGATCCCGAACGCCGATGCCGGCCTGGGCTCCGGGATCGTGAACGTGTCCCAGCAGATGGCGGCAGCTGTCGGCCTCGCCGTGCTGAGCACGGTCGCGACCAACCGCACCAAGGCGTTGGTGGCCGAAGGTCACCAGGTCGTGGCGGCGCTGACGGACGGCTACCAGCTTGCGTTGCTCATTGCCGCGGGGTGCGTCCTGGTGGGCCTGGCCCTGTCCCCCTTCCTCCTGCGCACGAACGAGTCCGCGGAGGAGAAGGCCGCCCACATGGCCGAGAACATGGAGAACCCGGAGACCTACGAGCACCTGGTGCTCTAGGCGACGACAGCTCGGTGGGGACTCGTGGTCCCCACTCCCTCCTCGTCGGCGACCGCGCCATTCGGCCAGCTCAGGCTCGAAATCGGCCCCGTCGGGTATCCCTCGGGACCTCCAGAGAATTCCGAGCGGAGTATTGGTAGTGTCCGCGAAGTCGAGAACCGGCCGTAGGTCCCTGGGGGGTCAGGAACACACGCCACACCGTGGTCGGTTCCGCAGACTGGGGGTGTGCTCATGTCGAGACTCACCGGCGTGCGAGCGATGGGTTCGGCCCTCGTGCTCGCGATGCTGACGACGACGGGGGTGGTGGTCACCCCATCGGTCGCCGGCGCTTCGTCGAGCTCTTCTGCCGCGTTCGGCACGCTTCCTTCGCCCTGCGGCAAGGGACACGCCACGGGGGCGACCGATCTGGGGGTCACCGACTCCACCATCAACATCGCCTACGGCGACGATCGCGGCTTCTCCGGGAGCCCGGGACTCGACCAGGAGATGGGCGATGCAGTCAAGGCGATGATCGCCTGGTGCAACGCCCAGGGGGGCATCAACGGGCGCCAGATCGTCGGTGACTACTACGACGCCGCGGTCACCAACGTCGGCAGCGTCATGTCCCAGGCGTGCAAGACGGACTTCATGCTGGTCGGGGAGGGCTTCGCTCTGGACGGACTGGCGGAGCAGACCCGGCTCGGTTGCAACCTCGCGGCCGTGCCCGGGTTCACGGTCTCCCCCGTCGTCGCCAACGCCTACGAGATGTACCAGGCGACACCGAATCCGGCCAACGACAGCCCGGCGTCGATCGCCTACCAGGGGGAGAAGCTCTTCGGATCCAAGACTCAGCATGTGGGCCAGTACGGCTCCACTCTCTCGACCCAGCAGCAGTCGATGGCCAAGGCGGTGCAGGCCTACTCGGAGGCCGGTTGGAAGTTCGTCAACTGCCCGTTCCTGGTCAACTACAACGGCGAGGCCAGCTACACGCCGTTCGTCCAGAAGCTGCAGAGCTGCGGTGCACAGATCGTCTTCGACGACGCCACCCCCGGACCGACTCTCTACGGTGCCCTGGAGGCCGAGAACCAGATCGGGTACGACCCCATCTGGCTCCTGGACGCAGCCGAGTACACGGAGGGCTTCGCACAATGGAACACGGCGGGACTGGGCAACAACGTCTACGTCCGAATTGCCTACGAGCCACTCGAGGCGGCCAAGGTGGTTCCCGCGGTCGCCCAGTACCTGTCGATCGTCAAGAAGTACGGCGGCCTCACCTCGGCCCTCGGCGAGCAGTCGACGTCCTCGTTCCTCCTTTGGGCCACCGAGGCCAAGGCCTGCGGCTCGACCCTGACGCGCCAGTGCATGATCAACCACCTCGCCAAGGTCACCAGCTGGACCGGCGGGGGCCTCAATGCGCCATCCGACCCGGCCAAGAACCTTCCGCCGAGCTGCGGGCTCCTCATGAGGCTCGACGACACCAAATGGGTGCAGGCCTACCCGAAGAAGCTCGGGACCTTCGACTGCTCACCGAAGTACACCGTCCCGAACTCGGGGTCCGTCGTCGGCACCACGCTGAACGCCCAGGGCTACGCGACCCAGTACGCCACCTCGTCGGTCATCAAACCGCAGGGGTGAGCTCGGTGGTCCCCCGATCACGGTGACCCGGAGAGATCGTCCGGTCGAAGGACGGGACCTGTGCGGGCGAGGTCGCGTCGTCAGACCGGGAGCCCCGCCTTCGTCGCCTCCGGCACCTCGACCAGACGCCCTGTGGTCACCTCGTAGATGAATCCGTAGATCGCGATCCTCCCTGGGACCAAGGGGTGGTTCCGAATGCGGGTGACGTCCTCGACGACACTCCGGGCATTGTCGGCGATCGTCAGCCAGTCGATGAAGTTCGCCTCGGCGGACCCCGGTCCTTCTCCTACGTCGTGAAAGCCGTCGGGGCCGAGCTCTGCCGTGTCGAGACTGTTTGCCAGCAGGTCACGAATGACCTCGTCGGTGAAGAACTCCATGCCGCAATTCGAATGGTGGATGACGAACCATTCGTTCGTCCCCAGCAGCTTGTACGAGATCACGAGGGAGCGGATGGCGTCGTCACTCGCCCTCCCGCCGGCATTGCGAATGACGTGCGCATCTCCTTCGCTGAGCCCTGCGTACTTCGCCGGATCGAGCCTGGCGTCCATGCAGGTGAGGATGGCGAAGTGGCGCGCCGGTGGAAGCGCGAGCTCGCCCTTCGCGCCGAAGCTCGCCGCATAGTCCTCATTGGCTGCCAGTACCTCGTCGTAGGTGGACATTGCACCAACCTCCTTCAGTCGGGGAATCTCCCCTGGTTTCTCACTTCAGACCCATGAGGCTCCATGGGTGCCAGAACCCGGTGAAGCCGTCGAGGCCCCGCCCACGACCACCAGGCCCCGGCCGGCCCGGATGGGTGGAGATCACACATTGCCCTAAATCCGATTGAATTGGTAATGTATACCGTTAGACCCAGGTGCGGGCAGGCCGCCGACGAGGCAGGCGGACCGACCGCAGCGCTGTCCGGTGGACGAGAGAGAAAGTGGTCACGACAATGGGAATCACGCTGCACTGGTTCTTGCCGACATCGGGCGACAGCCGAAACGTCGTCCCGGGCTCCGGTGGCCATGGGCGCCCCGCGACCATCGACTACCTGGCTCAGGTGGCTCGCGCCGCTGACGACCTCGGATTCGATGCCGTCCTCACCCCGACCGGCACATGGTGCGAGGACTCCTGGCTGGTGACCTCCGCCCTGAGCCAGCAGACCACCAGGCTGCGGTTCCTCGTCGCCTTCCGCCCGGGCATCACCAATCCCACCCTCGCCGCCCAACAGGCGGCCACCTTTCAGCGGATCACGAACGGGCGCCTCCTGATCAACATCGTCACCGGCGGCGATGCCTTCGAACAGCGGCGCTTCGGTGACTGGCTCTCCCACGACGAGCGCTATGCCCGGACCGACGAGTTCCTCAAGATCCTCCGCGGTGCGTGGAGCGGAGAACCCTTCGACTTCGAGGGCTGGCACTACAAGATCCGGGGAGCCACCACGCTGGCTCCGCCGGACCCCATTCCCGAGGTGTTCTTCGGTGGCGCCTCGAGCACCGCCGAGGACGTCGCCGCCCGCAACGTGGACGTGTACCTGTTGTGGGGAGAGCCGCCGGCGATGGCCAAGGAGCGGATAGACCGTGTACGTGAGAAGGCCGAAGCCCAGGGAAGGACCGTTCGCTTCGGGATCCGCCTCCACGTGATCACCAGGGACACGGAGCGCGAAGCCTGGGCCGAGGCCAACCGGTTGCTCGACACGATGGATCCTGCCCTGATTGACGCGGCGCAACAACTGCTGAACAAGAGCGAGTCCGTGGGGCAACAGCGCATGCTGTCGCTGCACCAGGGAAACCGTGAGGACCTCGAGGTGAGTCCGAACCTCTGGGCCGGGATCGGGTTGGTGCGTCCGGGTGCCGGCACAGCCCTGGTCGGAAGCCACGAGCAGGTGGCGGAGCGCATCTTCGAGTATCACGAGCTGGGACTCGACGAGTTCATTCTGTCCGGGCATCCGCACCTCGAGGAGGCCTATGCCGTGGGTGAAGGCGTGCTCCCCAGGGTGAACCGGGCCACCGACGGTCCCGTGCGTCCATCGGAACCGAGGGGGGCGGGCCACGGGACCCTTGCGCCGGCACCCGCCGGCTAGGAGCATCCACAATGAGCCAAGAGTCCCCGAACCACCTGCACCTGGCGGTGGCGCTCGACGGCGCGGGATGGCACCCGGCGGCCTGGAGGGAGCCCGATGCGCGACCGTCGGAGCTGCTCTCGCCGCAGTACTGGGTCGATCTGGTCCGAGAGTCCGAATGGGGCCTCCTCGACTTCGTGACCATTGAGGACTCCCTGGCGATCCAGTCGGCGCGGCGCGGCGAGCTCGACGACAGAACCGACCAGGTGCGTGGACGTCTCGATGCGGTACTGGTCGCGGCGCGGATCGCGCCGACCACATCGGCCATCGGCATCGTCCCGGTCACCACCACGACGCACACCGAGCCGTTTCACGTCTCCAAGTCCATCGCCACCCTTGACTATGTGAGCCAGGGGCGGGCCGGCGTGCAGGCACGCGTGTCCCCGACCGCCCTGGAAGCCCGCCAGTTCGGACGACGCGTCATCGCCGATCCGAGCCGCAACGGGGCACCTTCACCCGAGCCGGACTCACTCTCGGATCTCTTCGACGAGGCGGCCGACTTCGTCGAGGTCGTGCGGAGACTGTGGGACAGCTGGGAGGACGACGCCGAGATCCGGGACCTCGCGACCGGGAGGTTCATCGACCGGACCAAGGTGCACTACATCGACTTCGAAGGTCGATGGTTCTCCGTCAAGGGGCCCTCCATCACACCGAGGCCCCCGCAGGGACAACCGGTGGTCTCGGTGCTCGCCCATGTGCCGGTGGCCTTCCGGTTGGCCGCCCGGAGCGCCGACGTGGTGTTCACCACCCCGACGGACGAGGCCACGGCCCGATCGATCGTCGAGACCCTCCGCACCCACGAAGCCGACGTGTCGCGCACCGGACACCCCCTCAAGATCTTCGCCGACCTGGTCGTGTTCCTCGACGAGGATGCTGCGCGGGCCGCCAGCCGAAAGGACGGGCTCGATCAACGCGACGGCCGGCCGTTGCGCTCCGACGCCCTCGTCTTCGCCGGAACCGCATCCGAACTGGCCGACCTGATGCTGGCCTGGCAGGCCCAGGGCATCGAGGGTTTCCGACTTCGTCCCGGTGCCATACCTCACGATCTCGAGTCCGTCACGCACGAGCTCGTCGGCGCCCTGCATGACCGGTCCGCCTTCCGCCACCACTACGAGGATGCGACCCTCCGCACCCGCCTGGGGCTCTCCCGGCCCGCCAACCGGTACGCGCTGGCGTGAGACGGACCACGCCTCTCGTGGACGGAGTGAGGATCCACCGATGACAGAACGACCCAGGCAGGTCCACCTCGCCGCGCACTTCCCCGGCGTGAACAACACAACGGTATGGAGCGATCCCGCCGCCGGGAGCCACATCGAGTTCTCGTCCTTCGTGAAATTGGCGCAGACGGCCGAGCGGGCGAAGTTCGATTTCTTCTTTCTCGCGGAGGGACTCCGGCTTCGTGAGCAACGCGAGCAGATCCACGAGCTCGACGTCGTCGGGCGTCCCGACACCTTCACGGTGCTGGCCGGGCTTGCGGCGGTCACCGAGCACATCGGACT